>PPYF01370714.1_pt1 | contig 55347 bp, 54 predicted proteins | sample 1559871 | NCBI WGS metagenome assembly PPYF01 (sample SAMN08240021, study PRJNA423297) | Human gut metagenome, whole genome shotgun sequencing project.
GTGAGAGTAGGGAACTGCCAGGCATCAAACAAGTGAAGAGCCCATCCTGCCGGATGGGCTTTTTGCGTTTCTGTCGTCCGGCCAGCGTGCCGGCATGTCTCCCCGGTGGCGCTGCGCTTGCCGGGGCTACGGATCCGACACGGGGCTACGTCCCTGTGGCCGGACAAGGTGCGCAGCACCGCCTCCGGGAAAATCCCTCCTATATCACCGTCGATAAATGACTATTGCCTCTCTAACCAACTCACAATAAATGTCGCGATCTGTGGTACATCATTTAAATCCAGCAGCGGAAGTGAGGTCGCGATCGATACATCGCTGGCCACGGCGATGGTATGCTCATCAATTACCAGCTCTTCTACACGATGGCCGCTGTTTTGCCGAAAAAGCAGGATCTTCGGCACGGGTTCATGTTTGAACCCCTCCACTAAAACCAGGTCCAGTTTGCTGGCATCCATTCGACTGACCAGCCACGTGAGATCTAATTCCGGCTTCTCTGGCGTCTCGGTCATCAATGCCCACCGCTGTTCGCTGGCGACAATAGTTTGCGCAGCGCCCGCCTTACGCAGTTCATAGCTATCTTTGCCCGGCTTATCCACGTCCATATCATGATGGGTGTGCTTTATCAGTCCCGGGCGTAATCCTAGAGCGCAAAGCTCAGGGATAAGACGCTTTAATAATGTTGTTTTTCCGGTACCGCTCCATGCGGCGATCGCCAGTAATGGGATCATGATGGCTCCTGCATCTGCTGCAAATCTTCGAGCGTATTTACATTAATGAAAGCAGTTTTCACATCGCTGAAATTCACCGGGCGCCCACCCATTTGTCGCATAAAAACCATCACCCTGCGCTCTCCATGTGCCAGATAAGCCTCCAGTTCCGGAATGATTTGACGATGAACTAATGCAACGGCAGGATGATCCCGTTCGCCGTCATGGGCCCAAACGACCGGTGCGTCCCCTCTCTGCTGGATAAAGCGCTCCACCAAAAAGGACGGAATGAACGGCGTGTCGCAGGGGCAAAAAACAAACCATGGGCTCGCGACCTGCTGCATCACAGCAAGCATTCCGGCCAGCGGCCCCTGATAACCCTCCTGTATGTCTCGAAAGACCGGATATCCGCTGGCACGCCACTGTTCAAGATGACGATTGGCGCTAATGACTAACTCATCTACCTGCGGGGCTAATGCTTCCGCGACGTGTCGCCAGAGAGGGCGACCATTTAGCGCCTGTAATCCTTTATCAATGCCGCCCATCCGCGTGGCCCTGCCGCCCGCCAGCACGACGCCGGTTATCGCCTCGCTTTGCATATGAATATCGCCTCTTTCATTGTGGGATTGACCCTGTTAACTTGTCCCTATCAAGAGTAAGGAGCATGACCATGAAATGTAAACGTCTGAATGAAGTAATTGAACTCCTCCAGCCAGCCTGGCAAAAAGAGCCTGAACTGAACCTGATGCAATTTTTGCAGAAGCTGGCGAAAGAGGCCGGCTATGATGGCGAACTGAGCGATCTTTCCGACGATATTCTGATCTATCACCTGAAGATGCGCGACTCTTCCAAAGATGCTGTCATCCCGGGTATTCAGAAGGATTATGAAGAGGACTTTAAAACCGCGCTGCTGCGCGCCCGCGGGGTAATAAAAGAGTAAAAGGTTGTAAGCGCTACCGCGTAAAGTGCAATGAGATGATATCCTGAACTATTCGTACGATTATCGGATGTCAGGATGCACGATAAGGCTTTTACTTTTCAGACGCTTCGCCCGGATACCATTATCGATGGGTTATTCGATCTGGGTATGCGGCTGGACTCCGGTCTCACCCCGCTAAACAGCTATGAGAACCGCGTTTATCAGTTCCAGGACGAAGAGCGCCATCGCTATGTGGTAAAGTTCTATCGTCCTGAGCGCTGGTCCGCAGAACAGATCCTTGAAGAACACCAGTTTGCGCTTCAGCTTGTAGAAGATGAAGTGCCCGTTGCTGCGCCGCTCTTACTTAATGACAGCACGCTTCATCAGTATCAGGGATTCTACTTTGCCGTTTTCCCAAGCCTTGGCGGTCGTCAGTTCGAAGCGGATAACCTTGATCAGATGGAATGGGTTGGCCGCTATCTGGGGCGCCTGCACCAGACGGGCTGCAAACAGCGCTTTACTGCCCGCCCGGAAATTGGCGTGCAGGAGTACCTGCTGGAACCGCGTCAGGTGTTTGAGCAGGCGACGCTGATCCCCTCTGGCCTGAAGGCCGATTTCCTGAAGGCGACCGATAAACTCATTGCTGCCGTCATGGAGCAATGGCACGGCCGCGGGAACACGTTGCGCCTGCACGGTGACTGCCATGCCGGTAATATCCTCTGGCGCGACGGACCACTGTTTGTCGACTTAGACGATGCGCGCACCGGCCCGGCGATTCAGGATCTGTGGATGCTGCTCAACGGCGATAAGGCTGAACAGCGTATGCAGCTGGAGACTATTGTCGAGGCCTATGAGGAATTCAGCCCCTTTAACAGCGATGAAATCGCGCTGATTGAACCTTTACGCGCTATGCGACTGGTTTATTATCTGGCGTGGTTGCTCAGACGCTGGGACGATCCCGCTTTCCCGGTCAATTTCCCCTGGTTAACCGGGGAGGATTACTGGCGGGGGCAGACGTCGACTTTTCTTGAGCAGGTGAAGGTTCTACAGGAACCCCCGCTTCAGTTAACGCCAATGTATTAATGTGATATATCCAGGAGAGAGTAAATCATGAAAAAAGTTTGGCTGGCGCTGGCTGGTATGATTCTGGCTTTTAGTGCATCCGCTGCCCAGATCACCGACGGCAAGCAGTACATCACCCTTGATAAGCCGATTGCTGGCGAGCCGCAGGTGCTCGAGTTCTTTTCGTTCTACTGCCCGCACTGCTACCAGTTTGAAGAAGTGCTGCATGTCTCTGACAATGTGCGCCAGAAACTGCCGGAAGGCACTAAAATGACCAAATACCACGTTGAGTTCCTGGGTCCGCTGGGCAAGGATCTGACGCAGGCATGGGCGGTGGCCATCGCGCTGGGCGTTGAAGACAAAATTACTGCGCCGATGTTCGAAGCCGTGCAGAAAAACCAGACTGTGCAGAGTGTGGCTGACATTCGTAAAGTGTTTGTCGACGCTGGCGTGAAAGGGGAAGACTACGATGCCGCATGGAATAGCTTCGTGGTGAAATCTCTGGTCGCTCAGCAAGAGAAAGCGGCAGCCGATCTGCAGCTGCAGGGCGTACCGGCTATGTATGTTAATGGTAAATACCAGCTGAATCCGCAGGGGATGGACACCAGCAATATGGATGTCTTCGTCGCTCAGTATGCGGATACCGTGAAGCAACTGGTAGAGAAGAAATAAAAAAAACGCCGGTCACTGACCGGCGTTACTTTATCTGTTTTGCAATAGCTACCGTTCTTTGTCCCTCATGATGTCAGTCAACTGACGGTCTTTCTCTTCCCATAGGCCATTCAGCCAGCGCTGGAAGCCGCGCTTAAAGTTCTTATCGTTAACGTAATCGCCGTGCAGCTCTTCGCCAATAGGGACCAGATTGATACGGACCACGATGCGCGTCAGGCGGCCGCTTAACATATCGTAAAATGGTCTTGTATGATTATCCGGGTAGCACAGCGTGACGTTCAGCAGTTTATCGAACTGCGAACCGAGTACGTTGAGCGCCATGGCGATACCAGCGGCTTTCGGCGGTAACAGGTTGTGGTAAGGAGAGCGCGTTTCGCGCTTTTTTTCTTCGGTAAAACGCGAGCCTTCCACAAAATTGACGATAGTCGTCGGATGCGCGCGAAATTTTTCACACGAACGGCGGGTGGTTTCGACATCTTTACCGCGGCGCTCCGGGTGACGAATAAGATAGCTGCGCGAGTAGCGGCGCATAAAAGGCATATCCAGCGCCCAGCAGGCGAGGCCAATGAAGGGTACCCACGCCAGCTGTTGTTTAAGGAAGTACTTATTCATCGGAATATGCTTGCGGAACAGCACGCACAGCACCACGATGTCTGCCCAGCTGTGGTGGTTGCTGATCAGCAGATACCAGTTCTTTTTGTTCAGGCCTTCCAGACCCTGGACGTCCCATTTTAGCCAGGGATTGAGATGCAACAGCAGCGCCAGCCCTTCGCACCAGCAGTACATCATAAAATTGCAAAAAACGGATATAGAGCGCCATACCGCTGGAATGGGGACCAGCAGTTTAATCAGCCCGGCGACGATGATCGGTACAGAGCAGATAATGGTGACTAAGATGGTTAAGGCGATACTCAGCGGAAGTGTTATCGCAGCGAGTAATCTCGACATAGTTAGTTTATTCAGAAAGTTAGGCTGACAAAGAGCGCCTTTAAGCTGCGCAAGAGGCTGATTTTACCAGAAAACGCGGCAAATGACGGGTCTTACCAGAACAGAAAAAAAACAAGGATCTTCTATCCACATGGAAGATTAGGTCATCAAATTAATGCCAGGATCGTTGATCTGTTTTTAAGTGGTTGATAAATAGTAAATAATACTATTTATTCATTTATTTTCAGGGGCGGATAAGCTGACGTTGTAAAACTATACACAAAGTTATCCACAAGCTAAGTTGTCGCGCGATCGCGACGATCGTTGAATCTTTTCCGCGAATTGCGGGAAAAATTCAGGATTTCATGCCCGTCTGTGGCATCCTTTATCCATAATCTGATAAACAGGCACGGAAATTATGGTTCAGATCCCAGAAAACCCTCTCATCCTCGTTGACGGCTCCTCCTATCTTTATCGGGCGTATCATGCGTTTCCGCCGCTGACTAACAGCGCAGGGGAGCCCACCGGGGCTATGTACGGCGTACTGAATATGCTGCGCAGTTTGATACTGCAGTATCAACCGACTCATGCCGTCGTGGTCTTTGATGCGAAAGGGAAAACCTTCCGTGATGAATTGTTCGAGCATTACAAATCTCACCGCCCGCCGATGCCGGACGATCTGCGCGCGCAGATTGAGCCGTTGCATAAGATGGTGAAAGCGATGGGGCTGCCGCTGATGGCAGTCCCGGGCGTCGAAGCTGACGATGTGATTGGCACCCTGGCGCGGGAAGCGGAAAGGGCAGGTCGCCCAGTCCTGATCAGCACCGGCGATAAAGACATGGCCCAGCTGGTGACGCCGGGCATCACCCTGATCAATACCATGACCAACACTATCCTCGGGCCGGATGAGGTGGTTACTAAGTACGGCGTCCCGCCGGAGCTGATTATTGATTTCCTGGCGCTGATGGGCGACTCCTCGGATAACATTCCCGGCGTGCCGGGCGTGGGCGAAAAGACCGCCCAGGCGCTGCTGCAAGGCCTCGGCGGCCTTGATACGCTGTATGCGGAACCGGAGAAGATCGCTGAACTGAGCTTCCGCGGCGCGAAAACGATGGCGGCGAAGCTCGAGCAGAACAAGGACGTGGCTTATCTCTCTTATCAGCTGGCGACCATCAAAACCGACGTCGAGCTGGAGCTCACCTGTGAAGAGCTGGAGGTGCAGCCGCCGGCGGCAGACGATCTGCTGGCGCTGTTCAGACAGTATGAGTTTAAGCGCTGGACTACCGACGTTGAGGCCGGAAAATGGCTGCAGGCTAAGGGGGGCAAACCGGCTGCGAAACCTGCAGTGCCTGCAGCAGCGGCAGAAGCGGAAGAAGAGGTTGAAGCCGCTACTGCACTTTCAGCAGAGCATTATGTCACTATCCTTGATGAGGCTACGCTGCTCACCTGGATCGATAAGCTGAAGCAGGCGCCGCTCTTTGCCTTTGATACGGAAACCGACAGCCTGGATAACATCTCCGCCAACATGGTTGGTCTTTCATTCGCTGTTGAGCCGGGCGTGGCCGCCTATGTCCCGGTAGCGCATGATTACCTTGATGCGCCGGATCAGATCCCGCGCGAGCGCGTGCTGACGCTGCTTAAACCGCTGCTGGAGGATGAGAAGGTGCTCAAGGTCGGGCAAAATCTCAAATACGATCGCGGCATTTTGGCTAATTACGACATTGAGCTGCGCGGGATTGCGTTCGATACCATGCTCGAGTCTTACATTCTCGACAGCGTGGCGGGCCGCCACGATATGGACAGTCTTTCCGACCGCTGGCTGAAACATAAAACCATTACCTTCGAAGAGATCGCTGGTAAAGGTAAGAATCAGCTCACCTTTAACCAGATTGCGCTGGAAGAGGCTGGTCGCTACGCGGCGGAAGATGCCGACGTTACGCTCCAGCTGCATCTGAAGATGTGGCCGAAGCTACAGCAGCATGAAGGCCCGCTGAATATCTTCCAGCACATTGAAATGCCGCTGGTGCCGGTGCTGTCTCGCGTTGAGCGCAACGGCGTTAAAATCGACCCCGCCGTGCTGCATGCGCACTCGCAGGAAATTGCCCAGCGCCTGGTTGAGCTGGAGCAGCGGGCACATGAGATCGCCGGGGAAGCGTTTAATCTCTCCTCCACCAAACAGCTGCAAACGATCCTGTTTGAAAAACAGGGTATCAAGCCGCTGAAGAAGACGCCGGGCGGTGCGCCGTCCACCTCTGAAGAGGTGCTGGAAGAGCTGGCGCTCGATTATCCGTTGCCGAAAGTGATTCTGGAGTATCGTGGGCTGGCGAAGCTGAAGTCGACCTATACCGATAAGCTGCCGCTGATGATTAACCCCAAAACGGGCCGCGTGCATACCTCCTATCATCAGGCGGTCACCGCCACCGGCCGTTTGTCGTCTACCGATCCAAACCTGCAAAACATTCCGGTGCGTAACGAAGAAGGGCGCCGTATTCGCCAGGCGTTTATCGCGCCGGAAGATTACGTCATTGTCTCGGCGGACTACTCGCAAATCGAGCTGCGCATTATGGCGCACCTGTCGCGGGATAAAGGCCTGCTGACCGCCTTCGCGGAAGGGAAGGATATTCACCGGGCGACGGCGGCTGAAGTATTTGGCTTACCGCTGGACAGTGTCAGCAGCGAACAGCGGCGCAGTGCGAAAGCCATCAACTTCGGTCTGATCTACGGCATGAGCGCCTTTGGCCTGGCCCGCCAGCTGAACATCCCGCGTAAAGAAGCGCAGAAGTACATGGATCTTTATTTCGAACGTTATCCGGGCGTCCTGGAGTATATGGAGCGCACCCGCGCACAGGCGAAGGAGCAAGGGTATGTTGAAACGCTGGATGGCCGTCGACTCTATTTGCCGGATATCAAGTCCAGCAATGGCGCTCGTCGTGCCGGCGCGGAGCGTGCGGCGATTAACGCCCCGATGCAGGGGACGGCTGCGGATATTATCAAGCGGGCGATGATTGCCGTTGATGAATGGCTGCGGAGCGAGAAACCTCGCGTGCGGATGATCATGCAGGTTCACGATGAACTGGTCTTTGAAGTGCATAAGGATGAGCTCGATGCCGTATCGAAAAAGATCCACGAACTGATGGAGAACAGCACTACGCTGGCGGTACCGTTGCTGGTGGAAGTGGGCAGCGGCGAAAACTGGGATCAAGCGCACTAAGTATACAAAGCGCAACGCGATTTTCTGTAAGTAAGCAACATAACTTATAGAGTTTTGTGAGGATCATTTGAATTTGCTATGTAAATAGTGAAAAAAAACTACAAAAAATGCTTTATCCGTGAGCGAAAGAAGAGTAAAGTTATTCGCGTAGGGTACAGAGGTAAGATGTTCTATCTTTCAGACCTTTTACTTCACGTAATCGGATTTGGCTGAATATTTTAGGCCAGTACCGCTTCACGCACCATATTCACTTGCGCTTTACGCGCGCCGCTGGCGAGCTTATCGGCTTTGGTGAGCAGTACCAGCACCTGAATATCGCTCTCTACCGCCCATTCGATCATCTGCTGATCGAGATCTTTAAGCGGATGACGTATGTCCATCAGCACCACGAGACCCTTCAGGCACAGACGTTTTTCCAGGTATTCCCCCAGCGCGCGCTGCCACTTGATCTTCATCTCTTCGGGTACTTGCGCATAACCATAGCCGGGCAGGTCGACAAGGCGCTTGCCCTCAGCGACTTCGAACAGGTTAATCAGCTGCGTACGCCCCGGGGTTTTGGAGGTACGCGCCAGGTTCTTCTGATTAGTCAGCGTATTCAGCGCGCTGGATTTTCCCGCGTTGGAGCGGCCGGCGAACGCCACTTCAATACCGGTATCGGCAGGAAGATGGCGGATATCTGGCGCGCTAGTGACAAAGTGCGTCAGTTGATAATTCCAGTTGGTCAAGACGGTCGTCTCCGTTAAAACAGGCTATGGCAGGGATTATACCTGAACAGCAGAAAAAGGCTGTTTTTACCGCACGCCGTTCCTGTAAGTAAAAACCATATGGTTTGTGAGACATTGACTATTCTTTGTATAGGACATACCTGAGGAAAATAAGACAAAACATATTTAAAATATTGAAAATTAATCAATTATAGAAATAGAGAATTCTGAAAATAGATTTTTAACTGCCAGACTGGTTGTCGATTTTTGTCAACAAGGTAAAGTAATACACAACGGCGGGGATGCTGAAAGGATTAGGACTCAGGACGAGGAGTCAGGAAGCGCCAGGAGGCGAAGACCACAGGATAGTCAGGATGACGCGCGTCTTGGAGACGTTTTACAGGGAAAAGGAAGAAACAGGGACCGTTGGACGCTAAGGGAAAGACAGGGTGAGTCGTTAGCGAACAGGGAAAGAAGAGCCCGTTAAGGGTGGTCAGTGAGGAAAAAGGCGACAGAGTAATCTGTCGCCTTTTTTCTTTGCTTGCTTTCTGCTAGATTCCGCCTCAATTCTATACTGAAGTCAGGCGCAAGATCCGCGCGTGGGTAGCAAAAAACCGATCCCGCTGGGCGTGAGCGAAAGCAGCGCTCCAGCCCCCAAGCAGCATAAACCAAAGAGCGAGAAACCTATGCTTTCACCGCAGGCTGAGCTGGAGTTGCTGGAGAATGATGAGCGCCTGGACGCGCTGCTGGAACGTCTGGAAGAGGGCGGCACCCTTAATGCTGAAGAGCAGAGCTGGGTGGACGCCAAACTGGATCGCATTGATGAGCTGATGCAGCAGCTCGGCCTCTCTTACGATGATGAAGATGAAGAAGAGGAAGAGCGTCAGGAAGATATGATGCGTCTGCTGAAGGGTGGAAACTAACATTTGCATCCCATCGGATTCCCGGTACTCCTTATAACCCTTCTGGTTATATGTTATCTGCTGTGGTTATTCGTTAAACTACGACGGTTGTCGCGGCGTCAGAAATGGCTATCCCACCGCGCTGGAGTTTTCACCGCAATTTGGCGCGGCGGAATTCGATGCCGCTGTGGCCCGTTACCCACAGCGTCCCCTGTCGCTGTACGTGCATATCCCGTTTTGCCATAAGCTGTGTTATTTCTGCGGCTGCAATAAGATAGTCACCCGCCAGCAGCATAAGGCCGATCAATATCTCGATGTCCTTGAACAGGAGATCATCCACCGCGCGCCGCTGTTTGCCACTCGCCAGGTGAAGCAACTGCACTGGGGGGGCGGCACGCCAACTTATCTCAATAAGGCGCAAATCAGTCGCCTGATGGATCTGTTGCGCAGCCATTTCCATTTCAGCGCGGAAGCCGAGATCTCCATAGAGGTCGATCCGCGTGAGATCGAACTGGATGTCCTCGATCATTTACGCGCTGAGGGTTTCAACCGCCTGAGTATGGGCGTACAGGACTTCAATAAAGAGGTTCAGCGTCTGGTTAACCGTGAGCAGGACGAAGCGTTCATCTTTGATTTGCTCAACCATGCGCGGGAGATTGGTTTTACCTCGACCAATATCGACCTCATTTATGGCCTGCCGAAGCAAACGCCGGAGAGCTTCGCCTTTACCCTGCAAAAGGTCGCCGAGCTCAATCCTGACCGCCTGAGCGTGTTTAACTATGCGCATCTGCCCACGCTCTTTGCCGCTCAGCGGAAGATTAAAGATGCCGATCTGCCCTCCGCTGAGCAGAAGCTGGAGATCCTGCAGGAAACCATCGGCTCGCTGACGACGGCAGGCTATCAGTTTATCGGCATGGACCATTTCGCCCGTCCCGATGATGAATTAGCGGTCGCGCAACGTCACGGCGTACTGCATCGTAATTTCCAGGGCTACACCACTCAGGGCGATACCGATCTGCTGGGGATGGGCGTTTCGGCGATCAGCATGATTGGCGACAGCTACGCCCAGAACCAAAAAGAGCTCAAGCAGTACTACCAGCAGGTAGCAGAGCAAGGGAACGCCCTGTGGCGCGGGATCGCGTTAACTCGCGATGATTGTCTGCGTCGCGACGTGATTAAAGCGTTGATCTGTAACTTCCAGCTGGATATCGCGGCGGTCGAGGCGCAGTGGGATGTGGATTTTGCGTCTTATTTCGCCGAGGATCTGAAGCTGCTGGCGCCGCTGGCGCATGACGGGCTGGTGGCTGTGGATGATAAGGTCATTCAGGTGACGGCGAAAGGCCGCCTGCTGATCCGCAACATCTGTATGTGCTTTGATGCCTACCTACGGCAAAAGGCCCGGATGCAGCAGTTCTCACGGGTTATTTAATATTTTCCCCCTCTCCCGCAGGAGAGGGGGAACAATTAGCTGAACAGCCCGACCAGCGCAGCGCACAGCACGGCAGCGACTGCCGTTTGTGGCGTGTGACTCGCAGCGGCGCCGCTCGATATCATACTCACCAGTGATTCAAACATGATGCTCTCCCCTAATGCCGGGCACGATCATACTCAACTCATCGGAACAGTAAAGTACAAAATAGCAGCACTTTGCGCCGATCGGCTATTTTTCATCATGCTGTTGAACCCTACTCCATACCCAACTCTTTTAGCTTACGCGTCAGGGTATTACGTCCCCATCCCAGCAGGCGCGCAGCCTCCTGCTTGTGCCCCTGAGTATGGCGCAGGGCGGTCGTTAGCAGCGTGCGCTCCATTTCGGGTTGCGCTTCTGAGAGCAGGTTTTGATGACCGGATCGCAACGCCCGATCGGCCCACTGACCCAGCAGCGTAGCCCAGCTGTCAGGCTGCATCTGCGTTGGGCTATCAGGAATCGTGGTCTCAAACAGTTCGCTCGGCAGATCCTGCGTCAGCACCTCCTGGCCGGCGGCCATGACGGTGAGCCAGCGACAGGTGTTTTCCAGCTGACGGACGTTGCCTGGCCACGCCAGGCGGGTCAGCGCTGTCTCCGTTTCCGGATGCAGCTGTTTGGCTTCAACGCCGAGCTCGCGGGCGGCTATCTGCAGAAAATGGCGGGCCAGGCGTGGAATATCTTCCCGGCGCTCGCGCAGCGGCGGTAAATGCACCCGGATGACGTTCAGGCGGTGGAACAAATCTTCACGAAATTTCCCCTCCTGCACGCGCTGTTCCAGGTTCTGGTGGGTAGCGGCGATGATCCGCACATCGACCTTGACCGGCGCGTAACCGCCCACGCGATAAAACTGACCATCCGCCAGCACGCGCAGCAGACGAGTCTGGACATCAAGCGGCATATCGCCAATTTCATCCAGGAACAGCGTACCGCCGTCAGCCTGTTCAAAGCGACCCTGACGGACGGTATTGGCGCCGGTAAAGGCTCCTTTTTCATGGCCGAACAGCTCGGACTCAATCAGGTCCTTGGGGATCGCCGCCATATTCAGCGCGATAAACGGCGCTTTTGAGCGTGGACTATGGCGATGCAGGGCATGTGCGACAAGCTCTTTACCGGTACCGGATTCGCCATTGATCAGCACGCTGATGGATGAGCGCGACAGGCGGCCAATAATGCGAAAGACATCCTGCATAGCTGGCGCTTCGCCGATGATGTCGGCAGTTGGGCTACTTATCGGCGCATTTCGCGGCTGCTGCTGCTCTTGATAGTGGCTTATCGCCCGGTCGACGAGGGCGACGGCTTCATCGATATCAAAAGGTTTGGGCAAATAATCAAACGCGCCCTGCTGATAAGCGCTGACCGCGGCGTCCAGATCGGAATGCGCGGTCATTATGATGACCGGAAGCATTGGATGGCGCTGCTTAATCTGTTTGAGCAGCGCCAAACCATCCATTCCGGGCATACGGATATCTGACAGCAGTACATCCGGGGTTTTGGTGGTGAGGGCATCTAGCACCTCATTGCCGCTTTCGAACGTTGTGCAGCTCAAGCCGGCTCCGGTGAGCGCGCGTTCAAGCACCCAGCGGATGGAGCTATCGTCATCAACGATCCAGGCTATCCCTCGTTGCATAAACACCTCTACTTCCGAATAGGCAGGTATACCGAAAATTCGGTATGACCCGGCCAGCTGGTGAATTCAATTTTGCCGGAGTGCTGATCGATAAGGCTACGGGCGATAGATAAGCCCAGGCCGGTACCGCCTTCGCGGCCGCTGACCATCGGATAGAACAGCGTATCCTGGAGATGGGGCGGAATACCCGGGCCATTATCTTCAACGTCGATGCGGGCGGCGAGGCGATAACGCACCCCGTGCAGCGTCAGCTGGAAAGCGGTGCGGGTGCGAAGAATAATTTCGCCCCCTTCCGGCCCCAGCGCCTGCAGCGCATTACGGACGATGTTCAGCAACACCTGTTCAATTTGATCCGGGTCGTGGGGTAGCTCTGGTAGGCTGGGGTCGTAATCGCGGATCAACTTCACGTTGTCCGGCAACTCCATGGAAACCAGTTTAACTACCCGTTCGGCGACTTTGTGGATGCTTTCGGTAACGTGCATGCCCGGATGCTGTGGTCCGAGCAGGCGGTCGACCAGATTTCTTAACCGGTCGGCCTGCTCAATGATCACTTTGGTATATTCCGTTAGCGCCGGGTCGGGCAGCGCTTTGCTGAGCAGCTGGGCCGCGCCGCGCAGGCCGCCTAACGGGTTTTTTATCTCATGCGCCAGGCCGCGGACGAGGTCGCGAGCGGCGACCTGCTGCGCATGCTGCAGCTGCTCCTGGCTCAGGCGGCGCTGATTATCCATCGGCGCCATTTCCAGCAGAATAAAGCCTTCCGGCAGCCGCTGGGCGGTCAACGACAGGATGTGCGAACGGCCATCGATAACCAGCGTCACTTCGTTATCGGTAAACCCCTGGCCCGCCTGCAGGCTCTCCTGCATCAGCCCGATATTCAACGAAAAATAGCTCAACAGCTCAGGTAATGGGGTGCCAAACAGCTTGCGCGAGCTCTGCGCCAGCAGCTGCTGCGCCGCAGGGTTGGCAAAGTGCACCGCCAGGTCATCATCGACCAGTAAAATACTGTTGATAAGGGAGTTAAGGATCTGCCCAGCATCGGGCAGTGTGCCTGTTGCCATTCGACAGTCTCCTGAAAATGAATGCACCAATTTAGTGCAGTATAGCTTTTTATCGGTAAAAAGCTCGCGAGATCAGCGTGTTGGTGGAGAAAAAAGCCCATCCTGAGATGGGCTGAAAGTTTCCACGGCAACAAAATATCCCGGGCATCTCGCGCCACAACACGACATACCCTGGATTTACAGCAAAATTAGACGCTGTAGTACAGTTCGAACTCAACCGGATGCGGAGTCATGCGTACGCGGTCGTTCTCTTCCATACGCAGGGCGATGTAGGCATCGATAGCGTCATTGGTGAACACGCCGCCAGCGGTCAGGAACTCGCGGTCAGCATCCAGGGCCTGCAGGGCTTCTTCCAGAGAACCGGCAACCTGCGGGATCTCTTTCGCTTCTTCCGGCGGCAGGTCATACAGGTTTTTATCCATTGCTTCGCCCGGATGGATTTTGTTCTTGATACCATCAAGGCCAGCCATCAGCAGCGCCGCAAAGCACAGGTACGGGTTGGCAGCCGGGTCCGGGAAGCGCACTTCGATACGACGCGCTTTCGGAGAGGTCACCACCGGAATACGGATAGAGGCAGAGCGGTTACGGGCAGAGTAAGCCAGCATAACCGGCGCTTCGTAACCCGGGACCAGACGCTTGTAGGAGTTGGTGGTCGGGTGCTTTTTTGGTCATGGTATTGAAGCGGGTTGCCACTTCGTTCTGACCTGCGGTTGCTACTTCATGGTGATGGGCTTCAACAACCAGACCCATCTCTTCCATGATCATACACATGGTGGAACGGATGTCCTGAGAAGAGTCTACTGGCGGAACCGGGAAGTAACCCCCTTTCACGCCCGGACGGTGACCTTTGTTACCGCCTTCGTATTTGGTGGAGGAGTTCCACGCACCTTCAATGTCATCGATCGCGACATGGGAGCCGGAGATAGAGGCGCCAAAACGGATGTCGTCGAACAGGAAGAATTCTGGTTCTGGCCCGAACAGGACGGTATCAGCGATGCCGGTGGCGCGCAGGTACTCTTCAGCGCGTTTCGCGATGGAGCGCGGGTCACGGTCATAGCCCTGCAGGGTGCCTGGCTCGAGGATATCGCAGCGGATGATCAGGGTCGGTTCTTCGTAGAACGGGTCAATGACCGCGGTGGACGCGTCCGGCATCAGGACCATGTCAGATTCGTTGATACCTTTCCAGCCACCAATCGAGGAGCCATCAAACATTTTGCCTTCTTCGAAGAATTCGGCATTTACCTGATGAGACGGAATCGTGACGTGCTGTTCTTTACCTTTGGTATCGGTGAAGCGCAGATCGACAAACTTCACTTCGTGCTCGTTCAGCATCGTCAAAACGTGTTCAGCGGACATACTTAAACTCTCCCGGATTGGTCATTGTCGTCGTGGTAACGAAAACTTCATACTGCTTAAAAGTGGCGTTGTTGCCTTAAAAAATATAAAGCGAAATCTGTGCCAACTTTTAAATGCCCCATAAAACGCTGTATCATGCGCATCATAGTGCAAAAGGACTGCACCATGATGGAGATAATGCACCAAAATAGTGCTTCAGTGTGAACACTGAGCACCATTTTGGTGCAATTTTTGTTACGGTGCCCTTTTATCGCTCCGTGAAAGCGGTCACAAAGAAACTCTGCAATACTTGTTTGCGGAGGATGTTTGTGATCCTGTTCAGTCCTTCGCTTAATACGTGTACAATAACGCGCTATTTCTAATGCCTGAGGCAAAGTTGTGATCGAAAATCTGCGTAATATCGCCATCATCGCGCACGTTGACCATGGTAAAACTACCCTGGTTGACAAGCTGCTACAGCAATCCGGTACGTTCGACGCACGTACTGAAGCACAAGAACGTGTGATGGACTCCAACGATTTGGAGAAAGAGCGTGGGATTACCATCCTCGCGAAAAACACCGCAATCAAATGGAATGTCGTTTACGCGTCCGCGCTGAACGGTATCGCGGGTCTGGATCACGAAGACATGGCTGACGACATGACCCCGCTGTACCAGGCGATTGTCGATCGCGTGCCGGCGCCGGACGTTGATCTTGACGGTCCGCTGCAGATGCAGATCTCCCAGCTGGACTACAACAACTACGTTGGTGTTATCGGCATCGGCCGCATCAAGCGCGGTAAAGTGAAGCCGAACCAGCAGGTCACTATCATCGATAGCGAAGGCAAAACCCGTAACGGTAAAGTCGGTAAGGTACTGACTCACCTGGGTCTGGAGCGAATTGAGAGCGACGTAGCTGAAGCTGGCGACATTATCGCGATCACCGGTCTGGGCGAGCTGAACATCTCCGACACCATCTGCGACCCGCAGAATGTCGAAGCGCTGCCGGCCCTGTCCGTTGATGAGCCGACCGTTTCCATGTTCTTCAACGTCAACACCTCTCCGTTCTGCGGTAAAGAAGGTAAGTTCGTTACCTCTCGCCAGATCCTGGACCGTCTGAATAAAGAGCTGGTGCACAACGTGGCGCTGCGCGTTGAAGAAACCGAAGACGCTGATGCGTTCCGCGTTTCCGGCCGTGGTGAACTGCACCTGTCCGTTCTGATTGAAAACATGCGTCGTGAAGGTTTCGAGATGGCGGTTTCCCGTCCGAAAGTTATCTTCCGCGAAATCGACGGCCGTAAACAAGAGCCGTTCGAGAACGTGACGCTGGACGTCGAAGAGCAGCACCAGGGTTCTGTCATGCAGGCGCTGGGCGAGCGTAAAGGCGACCTGAAAAACATGAATCCGGACGGTAAAGGCCGCGTACGTCTCGACTACGTGATCCCAAGCCGCGGTCTGATCGGCTTCCGTTCAGAGTTCATGACCATGACCTCCGGTACCGGTCTGCTGTACTCCACCTTCAGCCACTACGACGACGTTCGTCCGGGCGAAGTGGGCCAGCGTAACAACGGCGTACTGATCTCCAACGGTCAGGGTAAAGCGGTAGCGTTCGCGCTGTTCGGTCTGCAGGATCGCGGTAAGCTGTTCCTCGGCCACGGCGCTGAAGTTTACGAAGGCCAGATCATCGGTATTCACAGCCGTTCCAACGACCTGACGGTAAACTGCCTGACCGGTAAGAAACTGACCAACATGCGTGCGTCTGGTACTGACGAAGCCACGGTTCTGGTTCCGCCGGTTAAGATGACCCTGGAGCAGGCTCTGGAGTTCATCGATGACGACGAACTGGTAGAAGTTACTCCGACCTCTATCCGTATCCGTAAACGTCACCTGACCGAGAACGACCGTAAACGCGCGATGCGCGGTGCAAAAGAAGAGTAATTTTTTCTTCTTGTTGTTCGCTAAACCCCGCCTCTCCGGCGGGGTTTCTTTTTTTCATTCCTGCATCACACGCCAATAGTCAAATCCAGCCTTTCCCGCTAAAGTTAATTTTCCACGGCGCGGAAGGAGACAAAAATGCTCTATATCTTTGATTTAGGTAATGTGATTGTCGACATTGACTTCAACCGGGTATTGGGAGCCTGGAGCGATTTAACCCGCATCCCGCTGGCGACGCTGAAGCAGCATTTCACCATGGGTGAGGCTTTCCATCAGCATGAGCGCGGCGAGCTCAGCGATGAAGACTTTGCCGCCGCCATGTGCCATGAAATGAATATGCCCCTCAGCTATGAACAGTTTGCTCACGGCTGGCAGGCGGTGTTTGTCGCGCTGCGCCCGGAGGTGATTACCATCATGCATAAACTTCGTGCCCAGGGGCATCGGGTGGTGGTGCTCTCCAATACCAATCGTCTGCACACCACGTTCTGGCCCGATGAATACCCGGAAGTGCGCGCGGCCGCCGATCGCATTTATCTGTCGCAGGAGATGGGATTGCGTAAGCCTGAAGCGCAAATTTATCTGCGAGTACTGGAAGAAGAGGGGTTTTCCGCCGCAGATACGGTCTTTTTTGATGATAACGTCGATAATATAGCAGGGGCCAACCGGTTGGGGATCACCAGTATCCTGGTGACTGGTAAGGAGACCATCCCTGACTATTTCGCGAAACAGCTATGCTAAAAACCGTTCATCAAAAATTACTCCACCATACCCGGCCGCTGCTGGCGTGGCTAAAGCTGCTGTGGCGGCGCATTGATGAAGACCATATGACCACTCTGGCGGGGAACCTCGCCTATGTGTCATTACTGTCCCTGGTGCCGCTGATTGCCGTCGTGTTCGCGCTGTTTGCGGCCTTTCCTATGTTCTCCGAAGTCAGCGTGCAGATCCGTCATTTTATCTTCGCCAATTTTATTCCGGCGACCGGGGATGTAATCCAGGGATATATCGAGCAGTTCGTGGCCAACTCCAGCCGCATGACCGCCGTAGGCGCCTTTGGCCTGATCGTCACCTCGCTGCTGCTGATGTACTCGATCGACAGCGCGCTAAACACCATCTGGCGCAGCACGCGCAGCCGCCCCAAAGTTTATTCCTTTGCCGTTTACTGGATGATCCTGACCCTCGGCCCGCTGCTGGCGGGCGCCAGCCTGGCGATCAGTTCCTATCTGCTGTCGCTGCGCTGGGCAAGCGACCTGGACGGCGTAATTGATAATCTGCTCCGCCTATTTCCGCTGATCCTCTCCTGGGCAGCGTTCTGGCTGCTCTATAGTATTGTACCGACTACCCAGGTACGTAACCGCGACGCGGTGATCGGGGCGCTGGTGGCGGCGCTGCTGTTTGAGGCAGGTAAAAAGGCGTTTGCCCTCTATATCACCACCTTTCCGTCCTATCAGCTAATTTATGGCGTGATTTCGGTGGTGCCGATTTTGTTCGTCTGGGTGTACTGGACCTGGTGTATCGTCTTGCTTGGCGCTGAAATTACTGTCACTCTCGGTGAATACCGCAAACTTAAAACAGAAGAAACAGAACAACCATGATTGCATTAATTCAACGCGTATCCCGTGCAAGCGTTACCGTGGCGGACGAGGTGACGGGCGAAATTGGCCCGGGGCTTCTGGTGCTGCTGGGCGTCGAGAAAGACGATGATGAACAAAAGGCGAATCGCCTTTGTGAACGCGTGCTGGGCTACCGCATCTTCAGTGATGCGGAAGGGAAAATGAACCTGAATGTCCAGCAGGCGGGCGGCAGCGTGCTGGTGGTTTCGCAATTTACGCTGGCGGCCGATACCGAGCGGGGGATGCGACCGAGCTTCTCGAAAGGCGCTGCCCCTGACCGCGCTGAGGCGCTGTATGAGTATTTCGTCGCCCGCTGTCGCCAGCAGGAAATGCACACCCAGACCGGAAGATTCGCTGCGGATATGCAGGTTTCTTTGGTCAATGATGGTCCCGTGACCTTTTGGTTGCAGGTATGACCCAGCTTCCGGGCAGGCTGCGGGTAACAAAAGAGAGTACGACTATGTATCACCTTCGTGTACCGCAAACAGCAGAAGAGTTAGAGAGCTACTACCAGTTCCGCTGGGAGATGCTGCGTAAGCCGCTGCATCAGCCTAAGGGATCGGAACGTGACGCCTGGGATGCGATGGCGCATCATCAGATGGTAGTGGATGAAGAGGGCAACCTGGTTGCCGTCGGCCGGCTATATATCAATGCGGAGAATGAAGCCTCCATCCGCTTTATGGCTGTGCATCCCTCGGTGCAGGATAAAGGGCTGGGTACGCTGATGGCGATGACCCTGGAGTCCGTCGCGCGTCAGGAAGGGGTTAAGCGGGTTACCTGCAGCGCGCGCGAAGATGCGGTGGAATTTTTCGCCAAGCTCGGATTTGTCAATCAGGGTGAGATCACCACCCCGACCACCACGCCGATCCGTCATTTTCTGATGATCAAACCGGTCGCGTCGCTGGACGATATTTTGCACCGCGGCGACTGGTGCGCACAGCTCCAGCAGGCGTGGTATCAGCATATTCCGCTGAGTGAAAAAATGGGCGTACGTATTCAGCAGTACACCGGGCAGAAATTTATTACCACCATGCCGGAGGCAGGGAACCAGAATCCGCACCATACGCTGTTCGCCGGCAGCCTGTTTTCGCTCGCTACCTTAACCGGATGGGGGCTTATCTGGCTGATGCTGCGCGAGCGGCACCTGGGAGGCACCATTATTCTGGCGGATGCGCATATCCGCTACAGCCAGCCTATTAGCGGCCGCCCCAGCGCCATCGCCGATCTCGGTTCTCTGAGCGGCGATCTCGACCGACTGGCGCGCGGGCGTAAAGCCCGCGTGCAAATGCAGGTGGAGCTTTTTGGCGACGATAAACAGGGCGCCGTTTTCGAGGGGATCTACATCGTGCTGCCGGCGAAGCCCTTTGGCTCGTACGAAGAGGGCGGCAACGAGGAAGAGTAAGCGCCCGCAGGGCCGTGACCAGAGCGAGGTGCCCGCCGGCGCTGTCGCCAGCCAGGGTGATACGTGATGCGTCAACGCCAAGCTGCTCCGCGTGCCGGTGGATAATCATGACACCTTGTTCTGCGTCATCGTGCGCCGCCGGAAAGGTATGCTCCGGCGCCAGGCGGTACTGTACAGCGATCACCCGGCAACCGCTGAACATGGCTAACTGACGGAGTTGGTTATCGTGGGTGGTAAAGCCGCCGCTGACAAAACAGCCGCCGTGGTAGTAGATAAGCGTGGGTAGCAGGCCGTCGGCTGTGGGCGGTGAAACGACGCGGAAGTGCATACCCTCCAGGGTGATATCCTCCACCCGCACTCGCGTTTCCGTCTCCCCGGCGAGTACCGCACTGGCGATATAGCCGGCCCTCCGATCATCAATATGCTGATCGCGTGATGACGGACGACCTGCCGCAATAAATGCCTCAACCAGCGAAGCAATCCCTTTTTCCAGCGCCATATGAAGTTCCTTGTACTGTTTTAATATCCAGTGTTATAGCCTGGATTATGGCGAAAAGACAGGCCTGTTGAGGTCGCCTGTGCATTATGGAAAGCGGCTCGCAAAAAAGAGTTTACCTGACAAAATCCTGTTTGTTTCCGATTCCAAAAGCTCTAGATTGCTCATAACTTCATCACTGGTGATATACTTGAGGTATATATGAGCATGATGGCTGAAGGGATATGGGCAGAATTCTTCTCGATTTATCAGACGATGTCATTCAACGTCTCGATGACCTCAAAGTGCAGCGTAACATTCCGCGAGCGGAACTGTTACGTGAAGCGGTTGAACAATATCTGGAGAAACAAGATCGAGCTAAAGATACCATCTCCAGTGCGCTGGGTCTGTGGCAAGACTGCGAAGAAGACGGCATGGAATATCAACGTCAGCTACGCAAGGAGTGGTAATGACCTCCGGATCTGCGCTTTTTGATACCAATATTCTTATTGATTTATTTAGCGGGCGTCGCGAAGCCAAACAGGCGCTGGAGGCCTGGCCACCGCAGAATGCGATCAGTCTGATTACCTGGATGGAGGTGATGGTTGGCGCTAAAAAATATCACCAGGAGCAGCGCACGCGAATGGCGCTGAGCACCTTTAATATCATTAACATCTCACAGGATATTGCAGAGCGAAGCGTTGCGCTGCGGCAGGAGTATAAGCTTAAGCTGCCGGATGCCATCATTCTGGCGACGGCGCAACTCCATCGTCTGGAACTAATTACGCGGAATACGAAGGATTTTGCCGGTATTCCTGGCGTAGTCACGCCGTACGAAATCCACCCTGAATAATTCGAGTGGCAGGAGGACGACAAGTGAGCGACAGACTCGTCTGAAACGAATATCTCCAGCCAAAGGTTGGCCTCTGATAACGGTCAGTGACGCGTGTGAATAATCCCTGCGCACGTTCGTGTCACAAGAAGGAAAACGGGCGACAAGAGCCGCCCGACATCATACTGCAGAACTTACTCCCCTTCGCCGGGGAACATGAACGGGTTAATTGAGCTTCTGGCGAAGCCCTCCTGTTCCATGCGGGCGTCGAGCACCAGGGAGGCCAAATCGTCGGCGACGGCTTCGACTTTCGGATCCTTCTCCTGATACATAATCTTCAGGTAGGTTCCGCAGTCGCCGCAGCTTTCGGCTTTCACCGCCGCCTGCTCGTTGTCCAGCGACCAGTAGTGCAGGTCGCGGCTCTGCTCGCAGTTGCTGCACTTGACGCGTACTACGTGCCACTCAGTTTCGCACAGGTTGCAGTGCAGATAGCGCAGCCCCTGAGTGGTGCCGATTTGCACGATGCTGGAGACCGGCATCGAGCCGCACACCGGGCAGAACTGGCGCTGTTCGCCGTATTCGGCGCGCGCTTTTCCTGGGATCAGACTGGCCATCTGCGCCCAGTAGAGCGACAGCGCAGCCCAGATGAACGGCGCTTTGTCGCTACTGACGGAGGCGAAATCGGAAACAAACAGCGCGCTGGCCATCTGCTCCAGCTCCTGCTCAGAGGCTTTTTCCAGATTCTCAATGACCGCCAGCGCCGGGCCGCTCATTTCCGGCTTCAGCTCGGCAATCAGCGAGTGCAACAGCTTGTGCCAGTGCTTGTCGCGCGGCAGGACGTGGATATCCAGCGGCGGCTTGCCCTGTTCGCTGGCCGCTTTAATGCGGGCGGTGAGATCCATCTGCAGCGGATGGTCGTACAGCACTACTTCCTGGGCATGGGCAATCAGCGCGGCAAAGCGCAGGTAATCGCCTAGCGGGTTATTAGCGGCCAGCTCGCGCAAGCGTTCAGCGCGGCGGTTATACAGATTTTTCAGCCTGGGGAACAGTAACGGCGGAATTGCTTCCGCCGTGCGTTTCTCGCTCGAACCCAGCTCGTCTTGCGGGATTATGCGAATACTCATTCAGATGACTTTTCCTGTTTCTGGCGGACCTCTCGGTACCAGCGCGGGTGATGTTTCTTCGCCCACGTTTTGGTAACCCAGCCTTCCACCATCGCGGTAATGGTGCCTTTCACCCAGAGGGCGGCGTAGATATGCACCATGATAACCACAATTAACGCCACTGCGGCAAATGAATGCAGCATCAGCGCAAATCGGATCACCGGGATTGAGAAAGCCGGCGCAAAATACGGACGCCAGATGATCACACCGCTCACCAGCAGCAGTACCAGGAAGATAATCGCCGCCCAGAATACGCATTTCTGGCCGAAGTTATAGCGCCCGGTATCGCCCACCTCCTCGTTGACGACGATCTTACGAATATTCTTCGCCCAAAAGATATCATCCCGATTGATTAGGTTGTGATGCCAGTAACAGGCGGTGACCCAGTGGTTGATGCGTTCCGGCGCCGTGTAGCGCACGATGGTGTCACGTCTTTTCATTTGCGCACCTCGTCTTTCTCTTCATGCAGATTGTCCTCTTCCTCTTCCGCGCGGTTCGGACCGACGCCGACGTAGTGGAAGATACTGGCTGCGAAGGTCGCGGCGAAGCCGACGGCCGCCAGCGGTTTCCAGATGCCTTTCCAGAACTTGACGGTCTGGCTGATCTCCGGGTTTTCCGGCAGGCCGTGGTACAGATTCGGCTTGTCGGCATGGTGCAGCACGTACATGACGTGGGTGCCACCGACGCCGGCCGGATCGTACAGGCCCGCATTGTCATAACCGCGGGTTTTCAGCTCAGCCACGCGTTCGCCGGCCAGCGTTTTCATATCCTCTTTGGAGCCAAAGTGGATTGCGCCGGTCGGACAGGTTTTCACGCAGGCAGGCTCCTGGCCGACGGTCACGCGGTCTACGCACAGGGTACATTTGTAGACGCGGTTGTCTTCCGGGTTCAGACGCGGTACATCGAACGGACAGCCGGCGATACAGTAGCCGCAGCCGATGCACTGCTCGGACTGGAAGTCGACAATGCCGTTGGCGTACTGAATGATCGCGCCTTCTGACGGGCAGGCCTTCAGGCAGCCCGGGTCCGCGCAGTGCATGCAGCCATCCTTGCGGATGAGCCATTCCAGCTTGTCGTTTTGTTCCACCTCCGAGAAGCGCATGACCGTCCATGACTTGGCGGTCAGGTCCGCCGGGTTGTCATACACCCCGACATTGTGACCGACTTCATCACGAATATCGTTCCATTCGGAGCAGGCCACCTGACAGGCTTTACAGCCGATACAGGTGGTGACGTCGATAAGCTTCGCCACCTCCTGCTGGTGGTCCCGCGCCTGAGGCGCGGGGGTGAAACCGTTAGTCGCGGAACGACGAATAATATCTTGCGATTGGTAAGCCATAAGTCGTCTCCGTTACACCTTTTCCACGTTCACAAGGAAAGCTTTGAACTCCGGCGTCTGCGTATTCGCATCACCGACGAACGGCGTCAGGGTATTGGCAATAAAGCCTTTTTTCGCCACGCCCTCATAGCCCCAGTGAATAGGAATGCCGATGGTATCGATATCCTTACCGTCAACTTTCAGCGTGCGAATACGTTTGGTCACCACCGCCTTGGCTTTGATATAGCCGCGGTTGGAGGAAACTTTCACGGTATCGCCGTGGCCGATGCCGAGCTTATTCGCCAGTTTTTCCCCGATCTCCACGAACTGTTCCGGCTGGGCGATGGCGTTAAGTAGCGCATGCTTGGTCCAGTAGTGGAAGTGCTCGGTCAGACGGTAAGTGGTGCCGACGTACGGGAACTTCTCGGCCTTACCCATCTGCTCGAGATCGCCTTTGAAGACGCGAGCGGCCGGGTTAGAGACCACGTTCGGGTGCAGCGGGTTGGTTCCGAGCGGCGTTTCAAACGGCTCGTAGTGTTCCGGGAACGGTCCTTCCGCCATCTTGTCGATAGCGAACAGACGGCCCATCCCTTCCGGCTGCATGATAAACGGACCGACGTCGCTGCCAGGCGCGGCGGCGCTGTAGTCCGGAATATCCACGCCGCCCCATTTGGCGCCGTCCCATTTCAGCAACTGACGCTTCGGATCCCACGGTTTACCCTGCGGGTCCGCGGAGGCGCGGTTATACAGGATGCGGCGGTTGAGCGGCCAGGCCCAGGCCCAGCCCAGGGTATTGCCGAGACCGGATGGATCGGCGTTATCGCGGCGCGCCATCTGGTTACCTTCCGGCGTCCAGCTCCCGGCGAAGATCCAGCAGCCGCTGGAGGTGGTGCCATCATCTCGCAGCTGCGCAAAGGAGCTCAGCTGTTGGCCTTTCTTGACGATCACCGCGCCGGTTGCCGGGTCGGTGATATCCGCCAGCGCTTTACCGTTGCTTTCCATCGCCACTTCTTCCGATGCCGGCTCGTGTGGCGTGGAGTAGTTCCACGTCATGTTGAGCACCGGCTCCGGCGCCGGGCCACCCTCTTCGGCATACATCTTACGCAGGCGAGTGAAGATACCGGCGAGAATTTCACCATCGGTGACGGCGATCCCCGGGGCGTCCGCGCCTTTCCAGTGCCACTGCAGCCAGCGGCCGGAGTTGACGATAGACCCATTCTCTTCGGCGAAGCAGGTTGAGGGCAGACGGAACACTTCGGTCTGGATTTTCGCCGGATCGACATCGTTCGACTCACCATGGTTTTGCCAGAAGGTGGACGTTTCGGTATTGAGCGGGTCGATAGTCACGAGGAACTTCAGCTTCGACAGGGAAGCGACGACCTTGTTTTTGTTCGGGAACGAGGCGACCGGGTTAAAGCCCTGGCAAATATAGCCATTCACTTTGCCCTGATTCATCATCTCGAAGTACTGCAGAACGTCGTAGCTCTTATCCCACTTCGGCAGCCAGTCATAGCCCCAGCTGTTTTCCGCGGTGGCTTTGTCGCCGAAGAAGGCTTTCATCATGGAGACGAAGAACTTCGGATAGTTGCCCCAGTAGTTGACCTGGTCTTTCAGCAGCGGCTTCGGCGTGTTAGCCGTCAGGTAGGTCTGCAGGTCGGCCTGTTTTTCGTTCGGCAGCGACATGTAGCCTGGCAGGCTGGTGGAGAGCAGGCCGAGGTCGGTCAGGCCCTGGATATTGGAGTGGCCGCGCAGGGCGTTGACGCCGCCGCCCGCCATCCCCATGTTGCCGAGCAGCAGCTGGATCATCGCCATGGTGCGGATATTCTGCGCACCGATGGAGTGCTGGGTCCAGCCGAGAGCGTACAGGAACGATGCGGTCTTATCCGGCGCGCTGGTTTCAGCAATGTATTCACAGACTTTGAGGAAGTCGGCCTTCGGCGTACCGCAGATGTTTTCGACCACATCCGGGGTATAACGGGAAACATGCTGCTTCAGCAGGTTCCAGACGCAGCGCGGATGTTGCAGCGTAGTATCGCGTTTGGCGAAGCCGTTTTCGTCCAGCTCATAGTTCCAGCTGGTTTTGTCGTACTGACGTTTTTCTGCGTTATAGCCGCTGAACAGCCCGTCGTCGAAGCTATAGTCCTCACGCACGATCAGGCTGGCGTTGGTGTAGGCTTCGGTGTATTCGCGGTTGAATTTTTCGTTATTCAGCAGATACAGGATCACGCCCGACAGGAAGGTAATGTCGGTACCGGAACGAATCGGGGTATAGAAATCAGCCACCGACGCCGTACGCGTAAAGCGCGGATCGATAACGATGAGCTTGGCGCCGTTATGAATTTTGGCTTCCATCGCCCAGCGGAACCCCACCGGATGCGCTTCTGCGGCGTTACCGCCCATCACTACGACCAGGTTGGCGTTTTTAATATCAACCCAGTGGTTGGTCATCGCACCGCGACCAAATGTTGGAGCAAGACTTGCTACCGTTGGTCCGTGTCAGACACTATCGGAGCCTGGCGCGCGATATTCCGGGAATTTCAGGCGGCTTTCAGAATGGATAAAGTCCACCAGACCAGCCCCTTTCGGACAGAGCGCACCACGGTTGACCGGATGATCCGGATCGCCTTCGATATGGAAAATGGATGCTTTGGCGTTTTTCGCGCCGTCGCCGAGGCTATACATCAACAGCCCACAGCCGACAGAACAGTATGTGCAGGTGTTACGGGTTTCGCGCGTGCGCAGCAATTTGTACTGCCGTGTCTCCGCGAGCGCAGTTGCCGGGGCAAAGCCCAGCGCTGCTGCCGTGGTTCCCGCCATACCGCCAGCGCAGATCTTAAAGAACTGCCTTCTGCTGACCTGCATGGTTCGCTCCTTGTTTCGACATTGTCACATGTAGTTATTTGCTTTGCGGTGAAGGCCGCAAAGGTTCAGAATTAGGGCAAATTTCCCTCATTCCTGAAGGGATAAAAACAGAATACCACATTGTGTGTATGCCTGTTCCAATACGGTTAAAGCAAAGTGAACAAGAAGCCTCTCGAACAAATCAAAAATGTGACGAATGTCACAGGATATCGCCAGGTCTCCCTCTGGAAACGCGAGGATCTGCAACACCCTCAGCCAGATGAGTTAGCGGAAGAGGTGCCCGTCGCGCTGGTCTACAACGGTATCTCCCACGTGGTGATGATGGCCTCCCCGAAAGATCTGGAGCAATTCGCCGTCGGCTTCTCCTTATCCGAAGGGATTATCGAGCACCGGCGGGAGATTTTCGGCATGGACGTGGTAGCGGTGTGCAACGGCCTTGAGGTGCAGATTGAGCTCTCCAGCCGGCGTTTTATGGGCCTCAAAGCCCGGCGTCGCGCGCTGGCCGGGCGCACCGGCTGCGGCGTATGCGGCGTCGAGCAGCTCAATGATATTGGTAAGCCGGTCCAGCCGCTGCCGTTCACTCAGTCGTTCGATTTAGCCAATCTCGATCAGGCCCTGGCGCATCTTAACGACTTTCAACCGGTTGGCCGGCTCACCGGCTGTACTCACGCGGCCGCGTGGGTCCGGTTGACGGGCGAACTGGCGGGGGGGTTTGAAGACGTTGGCCGGCATGTCGCCCTGGATAAATTGCTGGGCCGGCGGGCGGAAGTCGGCGAGGGGTGGCAGCATGGCGCCGCGCTGGTCTCCAGCCGCGCCAGTTATGAAATGGTGCAGAAGGCGGCGATGTGCGGCGTCGAGATCCTGTTCGCGGTCTCGGCGGCCACCACCTTAGCAGTGGAAGTTGCCGAGCGCTGCAATCTGACGCTGGTGGGCTTTTGCAAGCCGGGCAGGGCGACAGTTTACACCCATCCGCAGCGTTTAATTGCGGGTTAAATATTTGTCAATAAATTTGAACAATGACAGCAAATCCTTCCGCTTTTTGTTTAGCGATGTGCGGGCTACTATTTAACACATCAAGGCACAGCGCCTTATCTAAACAACTAAATGAAAGGGTTTATATCATGAAAAGCATCAAAACTTTTGTCGCAGTAATCGCTATGGCCGCCTCTTTCGCTTCCTTCGCTGCTGAAACCGTGACCGCAACCGCCTCCACAATGGACGGCGCGGAAGCGAAAATCGCCGCACAGGCGCAGGCTGCCGGCGCTTCGTCTTACAAAATCACCGAAGCGTTTACCGGCAACCGCGTGCATATGACTGCCGAACTGAACAAATAAGCGTATAGCAACTGTCGAAAGAGCGCCTCAGGGCGCTTTTTTTGTTTTCGTTTTCCGCTTCCCGTCTCTGCGAAATTTGCCAATATTTTCCTCTGCTACGAAAAAAATGTGGCACTAATCACGTTTCCGTTCTTTTCTTAAATCCTCCTTTTTATGGCAAAGGAAAGGTCAGCACGCCTGAATATCTCGATTTTTTAACGCCATGAAATTTAAAGATATTAAAAACAGAAAGCGATGGAGATCACTCTCTTTAAATGGGATGTATATCACAAAAATAGGTGTTTCGCCGTACCTGTCAACTATTCACTGCGGTAATTTAATACGCATTATGTGATCTTCATTGCAAATAGAAGGCTTGTACTCAGGGAAAAATGTTGTCAGGCAAATGAGCGAGGATGCGTCATGAAAATTGGTATCGTTATTAGCGGCGGGGATGTTTCTGGAATGAATAATTTTATATTCCAGATAGCCAGGCAGGCTAATGCTGATATCACGCTGTTTAATGGCGGTATTCCAGGGCTACTGGAGAAAAGTCATCAGGATATGGCGTGGCGCGATCTGGTTGATTATTCAATTACCGCGGTGCCGATCATTACCTCGGGGCGAACCAGTCGCAAACTGCAGCGCAGTGAATATGAAAGCATTGCTAAAAAACTTAAATCTCTGCGTATTGATGTGCTCATTATGGCCGGGGGGGATGGCAGCCTGCAGTTTCTGAATACCCTTAGTGAATTTGAGATTAATTGCTTTGGTGTGGGAATGACTATCGATAATGATGTGTATGGCAGTGATTATACGATTGGTTTTTCCACGGCCTGTGAGCAAATTATTAAAGAAGTCTCTCGTTTAAGAAATACCGGAAGAGCGCTGCCCGGTCGGGTTTTTATGGTTGAGATATTAGGAGGCTATTGTGGAGAACTAACGTTGCAGTCCGCCATTAAATGTAATGCGGATATTGCCCTGATCCCGGAGGCACAGATGCCGTTGGCCGTGCTCGCGGAACGGATTACCCGGAAGCTGAGTACGCAGAATAGCGTCGTTATCCTCTGCTCAGAAGGCTATACCAAAGAGTACTCTCCCGGCTTTCAGGGGGCGATTGATACCATGATTAAACAGCTGGAACCACAAATAGGTGTCCGTATCCGTAAAACGATCGTCGGCTATGGTTTACGCAGCGGTGATCCAACCTGCGAAGAGATTTATCAGGGCACTATTATGGCCAGTGAAGTGGTTCGCTGTATTCAGTCAGGTATGAAAAATAAAGCCATAATAATTAATTCCAGTAACAAACCTATTCCGATTGATTTAGTCAGTATGAAAAAACGTCTGGTCGATACTGAAGGACATCATTATAAACTTGCCAAGCAACTCAATATTATTTGAGGAGACCCTCCATGCTGAAAATTTTATGCGTATGTGGCTGCGGCCTCGGTTCAAGCTTTGCCATTGAAATGACGGCGAAGGCAGTTTTAAAGAAGCTGGAAATTCCCGCTCATATTGAACACACCACCGTTTCCGAAGCTGGGGCTTTTAAATCAGATATGATTCTGACGCAAAAAACCTTTGCCGACATCTTAACCGCCGATGCCAGTGAAGAAGAAATTAAACGTGTCGTGGTGTTGAATAAACTTACTGATAAAGAGGAGATTGAAACTAAGATCGTCGCATTCTTAAAAGAACGTCATCTGAAGGTGGCTGATTATGAATAGCTTCGTGGCGTTTATCGTTAAGGATTTACTCGGCCAGGCATCCATTCTTATTGCTTTTATTGCCATGCTTGGCCTGATCCTGCAAAAGAAATCGCCAGGCAAAACCGCGGAAGGGACATTTAAAACGCTGCTCGGTTTCTTAATTATGATGGCCGGGATAAACATCATTGTCGCCACGCTGACCTTCCTGAATGATATCTTCACCCAGGGATTTGGCATGAAAGGCTATATTACCGATGTGGCCGCCATCGCCGGGTTAGCGAATCGGGAATTAGGTTCGGAGGTGGCGCTGACGCTGCTGGTGATCTTTGCCGTCAATATTATTATCGCCCGGCTGACGCCGCTGAAATATATTTTTCTGACCGGCCAGGCGCTGCTGTGGATGGCGACGATCGGCGCCGTGATTGGCTATAAGTCCGGGCTCACCGGCGTACCGCTGATTTTAACCGGGGGCATCTTCGGCGGCGTGATGGCGGTGTTAATGCCGGCCCTGGCGCAGCCGGTGGTCAGGCGCATTACCGGGTCTGACGATGTGGCCCTGGGGCACTTCTGTACTATCGGCTATCTGGTGCAGGCTGCGGTCGCTAAAGTTGTCGGAAAAGGCTCTCGCTCCACGGAAGATCTCGAACTGCCTGATAACTTTAAGTTTCTGCAGGATACCTATCTGGCCATGGCGGTGGTGATGGTGCCGATGTATCTCATCCCGGCTATCGCGGCGGGGCCTCAGTACATCGCGCAGTTCTCCGGCGGCATTAATTACCTGATGTATGCCTTCATGCAGTCCATTCAGTTTGTCGCCGGGGTCTTTGTCCTCTATAGCGGCGTGCGTTTATTACTCAATGAGCTGGTGCCGGCTTTTCGCGGTATCGCGATGCGTATTGTCCCGGATGCAAAGCCCGCTCTCGATTGCCCGGTGCTATTTCCCTATGCGCCGAATGCGGTGATTGTTGGATTTCTGGCAACGACTGTCGGCTCGATTATCGGCATGCTGGTTTTCCCGATGTTCGGCCTGGCGATGATTCTCCCCGGGCTGTTAACCAACTTTTTCGCCGGCGGTACGGCAGGGGTATTTGGCAATGCGCTGGGCGGACGTCGCGGGGCGATGATCGGCGGGGTGATTCACGGCCTGTTTATCACATTTCTGCCGGCCATTCTGGTACCCATGCTGGAGAGCTACGGCTTTACGGGCGTCACCTTCAGCGATTCAGACGTCATCAGCTCCGGTCTGGTATTAGGCCACGCCTTCCAGAATAACTGGCTCTTTGTCGCCTTGTTTATTGTGTTTGTCGCCGCACTGGCATGGTTTGTAAACGGTAAATCCGCTAAGCCGAAAGGGGAAAGTGTTCATGAGTCTGTATAATTTTAATGAGATTTTAAAAATCGCTCAGGAAAGAGATTTTAAAGCGATTGGCTCGTTTAACTTGCACTGTATTGAGATGTTACCGGCTTTTTTTAAAGCCGCGCAAAACAGCCGCAGCCCATTAATGATCCAAATATCAACCGGTACCGCAGAGTATCTGGGGTATCGGTTACTGGTCGATGCCGTGCGTTCATTAGCAGACAGTGAAAATATCCCGACCTGCCTGCATCTCGATCACTGCTCCGATATTAAAGCCATCGAGACGGCAATGAATGCGGGCTTTTCTTCGGTGATGTACGACGGGTCTCACTTAAGCCTCGAGGAAAATATCGGTAACACGCGGATTGTGGTGGAAATGGCCCGGCCGCGGAATATTACGGTAGAAGGTGAGCTGGGGGCGATCGGCGGGTCAGAGGATGGAAAAGCGGTGGCTGCCGAAGATATCTGTTTTACTACCGTCGAAGACGCGACGCGTTTTGTGAAGGAGACACAGGTCGATATGCTGGCCGTCTCCGTGGGCACTGTGCATGGCCTGTACACAGGTAAAGCGCAGATACAGCATGCGCGGCTGAAGGCGATAAGCGAAGCGACGGGCGTGCCGCTGGTGCTGCATGGCGGCACAGGTGTCAGCGATGAGGATATGCGGCTGGCCGTCACCGAAGGGATTAATAAAGTGAACGTCGGAACGGAAATGAACGTGCAGTGGGTCGATCGCTGTAAATCAACGTTTGAGAAAGGAAAAGTAAATGACAGCGTACGGAAATTTTTAATTCCCGCCAACCAGGCAGTGACTGCCGTATTAATGGAAAAAATGGCGCTATTTAAATAGCGTTTTTACCGACACATATCTTTTGTTGCCCTGTCTTCCGCCAGGGAGGGAGCTTGCTATGTTTGAATCATTGAAAACGCTGTGGAAAAAAGAGCAAAACCCGCTGCAGGATTATGATCAACAGTCCCGTCAGCTGGCGGAAGAGATCGCCAGACTGGAAGGCGAATTACAGCGCCAGCCCGATAATAGCGACGTGCAAAAAACATTGATGTTGACTTACAACCGGGCATTATCGGTATATGCCAAAAGTAAGAGCCACCGGCAGGATATCGATGCGCTGTTTCTGCAGATTGATAATTTACGCAATATTATTCGCCGCAATATCTAGGAACAGAGAATGACCATAAAAGAACTGCTTATTGAGGCCGATGCCATTCAGGTTGGCGTTGTGGAGTCCGACTGGCAGCGGGTAATAAAGCTGGCTGCCCGCCCGCTGGAGGCAAAAGGCTTTATTTCGACGGAATATAGCCAGGCGGTGATCGACAATACTTTAAATCATGGCGCTTATTACGTTTTTGATGAAGGGATTGCCATCCCCCATGCCCGCCCCGAATGCGGCGTCAGACGCAACTGCTTTAGCCTGGTGGTGCTGGAAAAGCCTATTCCCTTTGCGGACAGTGAAAAAGCGGACATTGTTATTATGTTTGGCGCCCGGGACAGCAATGCGCATATCGAGGAGGGCATCCGTTCCATCGTCGCGCTGCTGGATAATAATGACACCATGGCCAAACTGCGGACGGCCCGCAGCCGGGAGGAGGTTGTCGCATTACTATGAACAGACATCTGACCCCAGGCTGCAAAACGGCCATTTTAATCAACGGCATTCCGGCGTCGGGGAAGAGTACCATTACCCGTTTGCTGGCGGAGACCTTTAGCCTGCCGGTATTGACGATCGACGGCATCAAAGAGCCGTTTATGGCGCGCCTGGCCCCTGTCGACCGGCCGATGAATCGCCAGCTGGGCTGCGCGGCGTATGAGGTGATCTGGTCGATTGTCGGCGCATCGCCTGCCAGCATGGTCTGGTTGATCGACGCCTGGTTCGGCTTTCAGCCGCGGGAGACCTTGCAGAGACTGCTACAGCAGGCGGGCGTGGCGCAGGTGATTGAGGTCTGGAACCATATCTCTCCGGAGCTGGCCGTCGCGCGCTATGCCTCGCGGCTGGCGACGCGGCCGCCGGGCCACCCCGGAGAAGAGTATTTGCCGGAGCTGGCCCAGCTGGCCGGGCGGGCGCAGCCCATGTCGTTAGGACCTGTACTGACGATAGACCAGCGGCACCCGCTGCAAATCGAACCGGTTATTCAGTGGCTTGAAGGCACGATCGCCGGACAGCACAGCGGTTTTACAGATTACGCTTACTCGTCCTAGGGCATACCCGCCAGGCGCAGCAGCGCGGTCACCACGGCGGCGGCGATAATCACGCCGATCAGCGGGACCTTGCGCCAGGCGAGGAACACAGCGAAAGCAACGCCCAGAACGCGCGCCATACCGGCGAAATGTGCGCCCTCATAGAAAGTGGTGGCCAGGGCGACGGAAAAAAGCAGCACCGTCGCCGCATCGGAAAGCAGCGCCTGCGAGCGATCGGAAAATGCCAGCCGATTGCCGAGCTTCGCGCCGCCGAGACGCATCAGATAGGTTCCCAGCGACAGGATGGCGATACCGGCGATAAACAGCGTCATATTGCCCATTATTTTTTCCTCGACAGTAAACCGAACAGCGAAAGCAGCACCGGCAGCCCGGTGGGCACAAACGGTACGGCGGCAAGCGCCAGCGCGGCGCCGCTGGCGGCGCGGATCAGCGTAGTGCGGTTTTTAAAGGCCGGGATCACCAGCGCCAGCAGGATCGCCGGGAAGACCGCATCAAGCCCGATGGTTTCCGGCGCCGGCAGCAGTTTGCCGACGGCCGCGCCGGTTAGCGTACCGAGGGGCCAGATCAGCGCGACGCCAGCGCCGCACAGCCAGTAGGCCGCTTTGCGCTGCGCGGGGGTGGGCTGCGACAAGCCAAAGACCACGCTCTCGTCGTTCATAATGTGGCACCCGATAAAGCTTAAGGCGCGCCGACCAACCAGTTCGCGTACGGTCACCCCGAACGGGATATGACGCGCATTGACTAACAGGCCGGCGGCGGCGGCGGCCAGCGGACTACCGCCGCTGGCGACAATGCCGATAAACATGAATTCAGAAGCGCCTGCCAGCACGGACACCGAAAGCAAGAGCGGCACCCATAAAGGGAAGCCGTAAGCCACCGCCAGCGACCCATAGGACATGCCCACCACCCCGACGGCAAGGCAGACCAAAACAATCGCTTTTATCGTGTCTCCGCTGAGACTGGAGAGAGTTTGTTTCATAACACTTAGCCATATCGAACGAATTTCCATTATAATGAACACATAATGATCGTTTTTCAAGGCGAACGAATTGTTCGATATAAAAAACAAGGGGCGGGTATGACACAGCCAATCAGCGTTATCGCCAAAAGTCTGGTGCGGGAGCGGGCGCGGACCGGGCTTTCGCTGGCGGAAGTCGCGCGTCGGGCGGGTATCGCAAAATCCACGCTATCTCAACTGGAGTCCGGCAACGGCAACCCGAGTCTGGAAACGCTGTGGTCGCTCTGCGTAGCGCTGGATATTCCATTTGCCAGGCTGCTTGAGCCGCAGGTGAACAAAACGCAGGTGATCCGCCGCGGCGAGGGGACCAAAGTGGTGGCAGAGCAGGCGAACTATCAGGCCATTTTGCTGGCCGCCTGTCCGCCCGGCGCGCGTCGGGACATCTATTTGCTGCTCACCCAGCCCGGCGCCGACCGCATTTCGCATCCGCATCCGCCAGGCTCGGTGGAACATATTATCGTCACCCAGGGGCGGGCGCGGGTAGGGCTGACGTCGGCGCCGGAAGAGCTCGGCGAGGGCGACTATATCTGCTACCCGGCGGATCAGGAGCATGTTTTTCAGGCGCTGGAGCCGGATACGCAGGCCCTGCTGATCGCTGAGCAAAACTGACATCGCGTCGGCGGGGGACGCGCGCTCGCTGGACGTCATAGCCATATTGCGGGAAACTAGCTTTCCTATGCGAAAACAGGGATTTTTATGTCGCTGAAAGCCATTGCCAAACAACTTGGGATCTCCGTCACGACCGTCAGCCGGGCGTTGAACGGCTACGATGATGTGTCGCAGGAGACCCGCGCCCGGGTTGAGGCTGAAGCGCAGCGCCGGGGCTATCGCCCCAACACTTTCGCCCGCCGTCTGAAAATGGGCACCATTGATGCCGTTGGTCTCGTCTTTCCTGTCCGCCCCGCGCCGCTCAACAATAACGTTTTTCTCGAGATGGTCGGGGAGATCAGCCATGAGCTGGCGCGCCATGACATTGATTTGTTGCTGATCGCCGATGATGAGCAGGCGGATAAACATGGCTATATGCGCATGGTGCAGGGCCGTCGCGTCGATGCATTAATCGTGGCCCATACTCTGGATGACGATCCGCGGCTGGCGCAGCTGCAGGCCTCCGGCTTTCCGTTTCTGGCGCTCGGCCGTAGCCGCCTGGCGCAGCCCTACGCCTGGTTTGATTTCGATAACTATGCCGGCACCTGCCGCGCCACCCGCCATCTGATTCAACAGGGCCACCAGCGTATCGCTCTGCTGGGCGAGAACAACAATCAGGCGTTTATTTTGCAACGGCGTAACGGCTACCTCGATGCCCTGCGCGAGGCGGGGTTATCCGATGCATGGCTGCGTAGCGTGCCGGCGACGCGCCGCGGCGGCTATCAGGCCACGCTGGAGCTGCTGCGTCTGCCTGAGCCGCCTACCGCGATTATCACCGACTGCAACACCCATGGCGATGGCGCCGCGATGGCGCTCGCCCATCTGGGGCGTTTAACCGGCGACAACCGCGTCGCCCTGGTGGTGTACGACGGGTTGCCGCAGGACAGCATCATTGAGACCGATGTCGCCGCGGTGATCCAGTCCACGCGCCAGGGCGTGGGACGGCAGATTGCCGATATGGTGCGCCGCTTAATCGCCGGGGAGGATCTCGCCACGCTGCAGGTGCTATGGCAGCCGGAATTTATCCCGGGTGAAACCGCCTGATCTGACCCCTTTTTAACCCGTAATTCTGAAGCCGATCACGGATCCGAAACGTTTTGGTTGGCATCCGAAACGTTTCGGATCAACAGTAAGACATTCCTTGTGATGGAGATGTCTGATGTCTGATTCGCTGATTCACCTGCAAAGTGCCGGTGCCGATATTGTGATTAAAACCCGCCCTTTCGCCGAAATTGTCTACTGGGGACAGCATTTAAGCCACTTTTCGCCGCAGGATGCCGACAGCCTGACGCGCCCGGTCGCCAACGGCAGACTGGATGTCGATTCGCCAGTGACCTTAATGGCGGAGCTGGGCCATGGTCTGTTTGGCGCGCCGGGCATTGAAGGCCATCGTCAGGGGCTGGATGCCTCTCCGCTGTTCACCACCAGCGAAGTGCGGCACGAGGGCCAGACGCTGACCCTGGTCAGCGAAGATCCGCAGGCCGGCCTGCGCCTGCAGAGCGAGATCGCGTTGGATGCCAGCGGCGTGCTGAGCGTGCGCCATGGCGTGACCAATCTGCGCGCCAGCCCATGGCAGGTGGATCGCCTGGCGGTCACGCTGCCGGTCGCCGAACGCGCTCGCGAGGTGATGGCTTTCCATGGCCGCTGGATCCGCGAGTTTCAGCCTCATCGCCTGACGCTGGAGCACGACAGCTTTGTGCTGGAGAACCGCCGCGGGCGCACCTCTCACGAACATTTCCCGGCCCTGATCACCGGCAGCCGCGCCTTTAGCGAGATGCAGGGTGAAGTCTGGGGCGTGCATCTGGCCTGGAGCGGTAACCATCGCCTGCGGGCGGAGGTGAAAACCGATGGCCGTCGCTATCTGCAGGCCGAGGCGCTCTATCTGCCGGGCGAAATGGCGCTGGCGGAAGGGGAAACCTTGTGGACGCCGTACCTGTATGCCAGCTACTCGGCGAATGGGCTGAACGGCATGAGCCAGCAGTTCCATCGTTATCTGCGCGAACGGATTATTCGTTTCCCGGGCAACAAACCGCGCCCGGTGCATCTCAACACCTGGGAGGGGATCTATTTCGACCACGACCCGGACTACATCATGCGTATGGCCGACGAAGCGGCGGCCCTGGGCGTCGAGCGCTTTATTATCGATGACGGCTGGTTTAAAGGGCGCAACGACGACTGGGCGGCGCTTGGCGACTGGTATCTCGATGAGAAAAAATACCCCTACGGCCTGACGCCGGTTATCGATCACGTGAAGTCTCTGGGTATGGAATTCGGTATCTGGGTGGAGCCGGAAATGATTAACCCGGATTCCGATCTGTACCGGGCGCACCCGGACTGGGTGCTGGCGCTGCCGGGCTATACCCCGCTGACCGGCCGCCATCAGTTTGTCCTGAACCTCAACATTCCCGAAGCGTTTGATTATCTGCTGGAGCGGATGAGCTGGCTGCTGGGCGAGCATGCGGTGGACTACGTGAAGTGGGATATGAACCGCGAGTTGGTGCAGCCTGGGCATCAGGGACGCGCCGCTGCGGACGCGCAAACGCGCCAGTTCTACCGCCTGCTGGATACGCTGGTGGCCCGTTTCCCGCACATTGAATTTGAATCCTGCTCCTCCGGCGGCGGACGGATCGATTATGAAGTCCTCAAACGCAGCCATCGCTTCTGGGCGTCTGACAACAATGACGCCCTTGAGCGCAACACCATCCAGCGCGGCATGAGCTACTTCTTTCCACCCGAGGTAATGGGCGCGCACATTGGCAATCGCCACTGTCATGCCACCTTCCGCCAGCATAGTATCGCCTTCCGCGGCCTGACGGCGCTGTTCGGTCATATGGGCCTTGAGCTGGATCCGGTGAGCGCTGATGAAGAAGAGCGCGCCGGATACCGAAAATATGCGGCCCTGCATAAACAGTGGCGCGACGTGATCCATCACGGCGTGCAGTGGCGAATAGATATGCCGGACGCCACCACCCTTGCCCATGGCGTCGTCAGCCCGGATAAAGCGCAGGCGATCTTCCTCGTCAGCCAGCTGGCGATGCCGGACTACACCCTGATGGCGCCGCTGCGCCTGGCGGGCCTGGAGGCGAGCGCCCGCTATCAGGTGACGCTCCTCGATCATCCGAACATTCAGATCACCGGCGAGGGCGGCCACACCATGCGGAAGCTACCGGCATGGATGACGACGCCGCAGACGGTGAGCGGTGAGTGGCTGCAGCAGGCGGGGCTGGCGCTACCCATCCTCGACCCGGAAAGCGCCATTCTGATTGGTCTGCAACGCGTGTGATGGTATCGGGCCGCGCTGCGGCCCTTCTTGAGGAAAATATAATGAACCCGACCGTCTGTACCCACAAAAACAACCCCAACTTCTGGATTTTCGGGCTGTTCTTCTTTCTCTACTTCTTCATCATGGCCACCTGCTTTCCGTTTCTGCCGATCTGGCTGTCGGACGTCATCGGCCTGAATAAAACCGAAACCGGCCTCGTTTTCTCCAGCCTGTCGCTGTTCGCCATCTGTTTCCAGCCGATCCTCGGAGTGATCTCTGACAAGCTGGGGCTGAAAAAACACCTGATGTGGATCGTGACCGTTCTGCTGGTGCTGATTGCTCCCTTCTTCCTTTATGTTTTCGCTCCGCTGCTGAAAACCAATATCTGGCTCGGGGCGCTGAGCGGCGGCGCCTATATCGGCTTTGTATTCTCCGCTGGCGCCGGCGCGATGGAGGCCTATATCGAACGGGTAAGCCGCAACAGCGGGTTTGAATACGGCAAGGCGCGCACCTTTGGCTGCCTGGGATGGGCGCTGTGCGCGACTACCGCCGGAATGCTGTTCAGCATTAATCCCGAATGGGTGTTCTGGATGGGGTCGGCCGCCGCGCTGCTGCTGGTGGTACTGGTGGCCATCGCCAAACCGCAGGCCAGTCAGTCCGCGCAGGTGATGGATTCGCTCGGCGCCAATCGCCCGGCGATCGATTTAAAAACGGCGGTGCGCATGTTCCGCCAGCGTAAGATGTGGATGTTTATTCTGTATGTTATCGGCGTGGCCTGCGTGTATGACGTTTTCGATCAGCAATTCGCCACCTTCTTCAAATCGTTCTTCGTGACCCCGGAAGCGGGCACCCGCGCCTTTGGTTTCGCCACCACCGCGGGAGAAATATGTAACGCCATCATTATGTTCAGCTCGCCGTGGATTATTAACCGTATCGGAGCGAAGAATACCCTGCTGATCGCCGGGATGGTGATGGCGGCAAGAATGATTGGCTCTTCCTTCGCCACCACCGCCGCGGAAGTCGTAGCGTTGAAAATGCTCCATGCGCTGGAGGTGCCGTTCCTGCTGGTGGGCGCCTTTAAATACATCACCGGCGTGTTTGACGTCCGGCTGTCGGCGACCATTTAATGGCGTAGTGGTGCGCGCCGTGCGCTTTCAGCACAGCTTCCAGCTCTGGCCAGATGGGGTTATGGCGGCGCTGGTACTCCTCGTGCGCGTCGGGGTTCACCTGCATGACGAAGGCTTTACGGATCATAAGGCCTCCAGATAGAGCTCGCGAACCTCATCGCGGCTGGCGGGGCGCGGGTTACACGGCGCGCATGGGTCGGCCAGCGCTTTATCCAGCCAGCCTTCGATATCGGCTTTTCTGACGCCAAGCTGGCTAAAACCCTGGGGGATCCCTACGCGTTTGCTCAGCGTGCGGATGGCATTGATGGCCTCCATGCTGGCAGCTTCATCGCTCATGCCGCGAGTATCGACGCCCATCGCCTGCGCCACGCGGGCAAAGCGCGCCACCGCGTTCGGGCGGTTAAAGTTTTCGATGATCGGCAGCAGGATGGCGTTGCATACCCCGTGCGGCAGATTATGGGTGGCGCCAGGCTGATGGGCCAGGGCATGTACCAGCCCGAGACCGGCGCTGTTGAACGCCATGCCCGCCAGATACTGGCCAAAGGCCATCTGCTCGCGGGCCTGCAGATCGTGCCCATCGTCTACCGCTTTCGGCAGCCACAGGTTAATCAGACGAATGGCCTCGAGGGCGTTGGCGTCGGTCAGGGGATGGGCGCCAACGGAGACAAAGGCCTCGATGGCGTGGGTCAGGGCATCCATGCCGGTGGCGGCGGTAACGGCTGGCGGAATGTCGAGCATCACGCTGGCGTCGTCGACGGCGATATCCGGGATCAGGTTCGGGTCGATAATCACCTCTTTCACCTGCCGCTCGCTATCGATAATTACCGCGTTGCTGGTCATCTCCGCCGCCGTGCCGGCGGTGGTGTTGATGGCCACCAGCGGCACGCCAGCGTTTTTCACTTTGCCGACGCCGGAGTAGGCGGTGGAGGGGCCTGGGTTGGCGGTGAGGATTTTTATCGCTTTGGCGGTATCAATCGGGCTACCGCCGCCGAAGGCGATCAGGTAATCGCAGCGGGCCGCCTGGTAAGCCGCATAGCCTTGCTGCACCAGCGCTTCGGTGGGGTTGGGGAATACCTCGTCAAATAGCTGATAAGCCATCTGCTGTTCATCCAGCGCGGCGAACAGGCTGTCCAGCAGGCCCAGCTTCACCAGCTGACCGTCGGTGACGATCAGCGCCTTGCCCCACTGTTTGCCCGCTACCAGCTTGACCATATCACCGATCGCGCCTGCGCCGTGGAGGCTGATTTTAGGTAGTGCCAACATAAAACTCATGATAATTCTCCTTAATGTTGATTTTGGGAAATCCGTTTCCCCTCACCCCGACCCTCTCCCGCAGGGAGGGGGCCAGGGTGAGGGGGAAATTAACATCGTCTTCGCTGCATCATCCGCCGGGTAATAATCGGCAGGGAGATCACCACGATCAGCATGGCGCCGATAATCACCGACATCACGATGCCGGGGACGTTCAGCAGGCTCAGGCCGAAGGTCACCAGCCCCATCAGAAAGGCGGCGATGATCACCCCGGGCATGCTGCCGGAGCCGCCGAGAATATTGACGCCGCCGAGCACCGCCATGGTGACAACCGCCAGCTCCCAGCCCATCGCCAGGGTGGGGCGGGTACTGCCGAGCCGTGAGGTCAGCAGGACCGCCGCCAGCCCGGCCATCAGCCCAACCAGCGCGAACAGCACCAGGTTATGACGCTTAACGTTAATCCCGGAGAACCAGGCGCCGGTCGGGTTATTGCCGATGGCGTAGGTCCGGCGACCAAAGTTGGTTTTATGCAGCAGGAAGGTGAAGGCGGCCGCGAGGAGGATAAACAGCGCAAACTCAAAAGAGAGCGCCCCCCACACGTACCCCTGGCCGAACCAGGCAAAGCTCTCCGGATAGTGGTTGAGTGCCTGATCGCCCAACAGGATATAGGTGATGCCGCGATACAGGCTCATGGTGCCGATGGTGATCACAATGGACGACAGGTTAAAGCGGGTCACCAGCAAGCCGTTGAACAGGCCGCACAGCAGACCTACGCCCAGGCCGATGACCACCAGCAGCGGAGTGTCTATCCCCGCTGCCGCGCAGAAGCCCATCACCGTTGAGCTGAGAGCCATCGTCGAGGCTACCGACAGATCGATTTCCCGGGCGATAATCAGCATCGCCATCGGCAGGACGACGATCGCCTTCTCGGTAAAGGTAAAGGTGGCGTCCGACAGGTTCCAGATATTGAGGAAGTACGGGGAAGCCACGGCGTTGCCGATAAATACCGCCAGGGTGACCGCCAGTAAAAACCCTTCCCAGCACAGCAGGCGGCGCAGCGGCGACGGCGCGGCCGGGGCGTTTTTCATCTCTTCAGATACCATCATTTTGCTCATGATTTCACCGCCTGTTTCTGTCTGGCTAACGCCGCGTTGCGCAGGATTAACCGCCCGTGACCGCGATTGCCGCGCTCGTTGAGCAGCACCGCCATGACGATCACCGCCCCGGAAATCGCCATTTGCCAGAAGGGCGAGATGCCGATCACCGGCAGGGCGTTATTGATGACCCCGAGGAACAGCGCGCCGCACAGGCAGCCCAGCACCCGTCCGCTTCCGCCCATGGTGCTGATACCGCCGATCACGCAGGCAGCGACCACCTGGAGTTCAAAACCGTTGGCGACGTCGACATAGGCGACGGCGAAGCGCGAGATCCACAGATAGCCGCAGAAGCCGGCCAGCGCGCCGGAGAGACAGAAGCTGACGAACTGCATTTTTCCGGCGTTAATGCCGGTGTAGTATGCCGCCGTCGCGTTGCCGCCCGCGGTGTATAAGGCCCGGCCGGTGCGGCTGTAGCGCAGGAAATAACCCACCAGCAGCAGCGCGGCGATGGCGCACCAGCTCAGTAGCGGCAGCCCCAGGAGGGGGCTGCGCGGCAGACTGAGAAAATCAGCGCTCATCTGATGTGAGTTAACCCAGCCGCCGTCAGTCAGCAGGAAGATAATGCCGCGATAAATGCTCATGGTGCCCAGGGTCACCACAATGGCGGGAATGCCGAGGCGCCAGACCAGCAGGCCGTTAATTACTCCCATCAGCAGGCCCAGCAGAGTCGCCAGCGCCAGCAGCGCCACCACCGGAATACCCGGATAGTGGGCGTTAAGCAGGGCGACGATCATCCCGGTCAGCGCCAGGTTGGCGGCCATCGACAGATCAATGCCTTTGGTGAGCAACACCATCATCTGGCCGAGGGCGAGGATGATAAGGATGGCGGTATCGTTAAACATCTCCACCAGATTGCCCGGTGAAACGAACGACGGCGCCCGGCTGCCGATGGCGCCGATCATCAAAATAATGACCACCGCCAGCAGCGCTTCGCGATGTTTCAGCCATGCGTGTCCCATCATGCCGCCTCCTGGCCGATGCCGCTGGCGGCGCTAACGATGGTTTCCGCTGTCGCTTCCCCGGCCCGGTACTCGGCGACCATCAGCCCTTCGTGCATTACGATAATCCGGTCGGCCATGCCCATCACTTCCGGCAGCTCTGACGACACCATAATCACCGCCAGCCCCTGGCTGACCAGCTCGGACATAAACTGATGCACGGCGGCCTTTGAGCCGATATCGATGCCTTTTGTCGGCTCATCGAGAATGATCACCTCGGGCTGGGTCGCCAGCCATTTGCCAATCACCACTTTCTGCTGGTTGCCGCCGGAGAGGGTCTCCACCGGCTGCCGCCAGCTGAAGGCTTTTACCTGCAGGCGCGAGGCGTACTCGTCGGCCAGCCGCCATTCCCGGGCGTCGTTCAGGACGCCGTTAGGGTTGAGCTTGCTGAGCTGCGGTAAACTGATGTTCTGGGCGATAGGCAGGGCGATGATCGCTCCCTGTTTCTGCCGCTCTTCCGGCACGCAGACGATGCCCGCGCGGATGGCGTCGGCGGGCTGGTGAAAGCGCATGGTTCTGCCGTTCAGGCGGATCTCGCCGGAGGAGGGGCGCGAGACACCGGAGAGCGCCTGCATCAGCTCGGTGCGTCCGGCGCCCACCAGGCCGTAAAAGCCGAGAATTTCTCCCTTGCGCAGGCGGAAGCTGATATGGGCAAACTCGGTAGGATGACAGAGATCGGTCACCTCCAGCACCGTTTCTCCGGGTGTGCAGTCGACTTTCGGGTAGGTTTGGCTGATCGCCCGGCCCACCATCATCGACACCATCCGCTCTTCGGTGATGTCGCTTATCGCCCCGGAGCTGACGTACACCCCATCGCGCAGGATGGTGTAATAATCGGCCAGCTCGAAGATTTCATCGAACTTATGCGAGATAAACAGGATCGCTTTGCCGTCCTGCTTCAGACGCTCAACGATGTGATAAAACTCGAGGATTTCATGCTGGGAAAGCGCGGCGGTCGGCTCATCGAGGATCACCACCTGGGCGTCGAAAGCCAGCGCCCGGGCAATCGCCACCATGTGACGCTGGGCGATGCTGAGGGTTTTCAGCGTGGCTCGCGGGTCGATCTGGACTTCCAGCCGGGTGAGGATCTCGTTGGCTCTGCGGTGCATCGCCGGCCAGTCGAGCGTTTTCAGCAGTCCCTTATACAGATACTGGCCGACGAAAATGTTTTCGCTGACCGAGAGTTCGTCAAACAGCACGGTTTCCTGGTGAATGGCGGTGATCCCTACCTTATGCGCCGACTCCGGCGTTGGCAGATGAATGGGGATCGCTTTATAGAGAATCTCGCCCTCTTCGGGCTGATAAATACCGGTCATCACTTTGACCAGCGTGGATTTCCCCGCGCCGTTTTCGCCGATTAAGGCGGTCACTTTGCCGGGCCAGAGATCAAGCTGCACGTTCTCAAGGGCGCGCACACCGGGAAAAATCTTGGTGATCCCCTTCAGCGACAGCAGTGGCGTTGATGCTGACATGATAGTTCTCCACAAAAATCACCCCTCACCCTAACCCTCCCCCACAGGGGCGAGGGAACGGTCCGGCGTCCGCTGGCCGCATCGCGCAGAGGGCCAGCCGTTCCCCCTCTCCCTCCGGGAGAGGGCCGGGGTGAGGGAACAAGGATTAGAAAATTTTCGAGAACTTATCGATGTTGCTCGCATCGTAGACAAACGGCTTGGCCATCGCGCCATTCCCCTCGGCGTCCAGATTCACTTTGCCCAGCTTGCCCATACTGGCTTCGGTTTTGGTCGCCGTGCCTTTGACTAAATCGTCGGCCAGATAGGTGGCGGCGTAGCCCAGGTCAATCGGGTTCCAGATGGCGAAGCTTTTGCTGGCGCCGGACTTGATCGCGCCGGCCATTTCCGACGGCAGCCCCAGCCCGGTGACATACACTTTGCCGATTTTGCCCTGGTCCTTCACCGCCTGCGCGGCGGCAACAATCCCCACCGACGACGGCGAGACAATGACTTTCAGGTCCGGATATGATTTCAGCAGACCCACCGCTTCGCGGTAGCTTTTATCCGACAGATCGTCACCGTAGGCGACGGTGACCAGCTGCACCGACGGATACTGCGGTAGCACCTTTTTCATCTCCTCAATCCAGATGTTCTGGTTCGTGGAGGTTGGGGTGGCGCTTAACACGGCCACCTCGCCTTTCTCAACGTTCAGCGCCTGCAGCGCATCGGCGGCAAGCTTGACGTTGGTTTCGCCAATTAAGGCGTTATTTGAGGGGTTAAGATGGATCTGACGGCCTGCCGGCGCCACGCCGGAGTCCCATGAGACCACCTTGATGCCGCGCTGCATCGCTTTTTTCAGCACCGGCACCACCGCGTCCGGATCGTTGGCGGAAATGGCGATCGCATCCACCCCCTGGGCGATCAACCCGTTCAGCACGTCGATCTGCGCCTCGGCGGTGGTAGTGGTCGGGCCGGTGTAGATCACTTTGACATCACCTAACTCCTTGGCTGCCTGTTGGGCGCCAACGTTGGCGGCTTCGAAGAAGCCATTTCCCAGCGATTTCGCCACAAGGGCGATTTTAACTTCGGCTAAGGCGGAACCGGACAACGCCAGGGCGGCAACGGTGAGGATCAAGCTTGTCTTTGTTTTCATTGCTTTTACTCCACATGAGTTAGTTTTGTAGGGTTTGCAGGTGATATTTCGCCCCGTCTCGGTGAGCGGGGCGCGATGTTGTTATGGATAAAGATCTAAAGCGGACTGCAGCGGCTGCACGTTGAAGCGTTTGCCAAGGGCGATAAGCTCGTCGCGGGTGATGGTCTGCTTCATCCCGCCCATCGACAAGACTTTCACCAGCACTTCGGCGGACTTCTCGGCGGTATCGATCAGGCCGAAGGTCTCATCCAGCGTGGGGCCGCTGCCGAAGACGCCGTGGAACGGCCACAGCACCAGCGAGTGTTTTTGCATGGTTTCGGCGGTCGCCTGGCCGATTTCATCGGTGCCCGGCACCATCCACGGCAGAATGCCGACGCCATCCGGGAAGACCACCAGACATTCGGTGCTACCTTCCCACAGCTTACGGGTGAAAAGATCGCTGTGGTTCTCCAGAACATAGGTCAGGGCGATCAGGTTGGTGGCATGGCAGTGCATGATCACCCGGTCTTTGCCGCCGGTCAGTTTGATGCGCTCGCTGTGCGACAGGAAGTGTGCCGGCAGCTCGGAGGTCGGGACGGCATCCTCCGTCAGGCCCCACAGGATATGGTATCCCGCGCCGTCGCTGTCGACCTTCACCACGCCGAGGTTAGCGGCCGGGTCGAGCTGGACGTTACGGAAGAATTTGCCGGAGCCGGTGACGATAAACGGCTGGTTGGCCAGGGTTGGCATCGGCTGGCTGAGGGCGATATAGCGCGGTTTGGCGTGGAAATCCGCCGCGTAAGGTTCGATATCCGCTTCATCCAGACGCAGCGTCAGGTTGCCGCCGTTGCGTTCGTCCCAGCCTTTCAGCCAGGCGTCGGAGGTGGCTTTGATCATGCCCTGGACGAACCAGGCGTCGATAATGGTCTGCATAGTCTTGTCTTTCCTGTTGATTCGGTGCGGGGTTGACCCCCTCACCCAAAATATGTGCGTGCCCCCGGATTGCGCCGTAAACGGCTTATCCGGGCTACCGGTTCGTAGCCCGGGTAAGGCGTCAGCCGCGACCCGGGGAAGCCCGTGCATTACCCGCGCTGGCTCAGAACCGCATTCTCATAAGCCCGTACGCTGTCCAGCCACTGGCTGCCCGCCGGCGTGTCGTGACGCTGACAGTACATCTCCCAGATGGCCTGCCACGGCAGCGATTTTTGCTCTTCGAGCAGCGCCAGGCGGGCGGTGTAATCGCCGTCGTTCTCCAGCTGGCGCAGCTGGGCGGTCGGTTCCAGCAGGGCGCGCAGCAGCGCTTTTTTCATATTGCGGGTGCCAATCACCCAGGCCGCGATGCGGTTGATGGAGGCATCGAAGAAGTCGAGGCCGATGTGCACGCGGTCAAACAGGTTATGGCGAATGATTTCGCTGGCGATGGCCTGGGTTTCATCATCCAGCAGCACCACGTGGTCGCTGTCCCAGCGCACCGGGCGGCTGACGTGCAGCAGCAGGTGCGGGATGTAGAGCATGGCGGCGGAGATCTTGTCGGAAATCACTTCCGTCGGATGGAAGTGGCCGGCATCGAGGCACAGCGCCGTCTGACGGCTGGTGGCGTAACCCATATAGAACTCGTTGGAGCCGACGGTGTAGCTTTCGGCGCCGATGCCGAACAGCTTGCTCTCCACGGCGTCGATATGGTGCGCCGGGTCGAGCTTCTCGCTGATCACCTCATCAAGGGCGTTCAGCAGCCGCTGGCGCGGGGCGAAGCGGTCAACGGTTATATCCTTCATGCCGTCCGGCACCCAGATATTCATCACCGACGGCGTGCCCAGCTGTTCGCCAAAATAAGCGGATACGCGGCGGCTGGCTTTGCAGTGGTCGATCCAGAACTGGCGGATCTCATCGTTGGCGTGCGACAGGGTAAAGCCGTCGGCGCTCAGCGGATGCGAGAAGCAGGAGGGGTTGAAATCCAGCCCCAGTTTGTTGGCTTTCGCCCACGTAACCCAGTTTTTAAAGTGCTCCGGCTTAATCTCATTGCGCGCTACCGGCGCGTCGGATTCCAGGTAAATAGCGTGCAGATTGAGACGCTTTGGCCCCGGGATCAGGCTCAGCGCCTGCTCAAGGTCGGCGCGGAGTTCTTCTGCATTGCGCGCTTTGCCCGGGTAGTTGCCGGTCGCCTGGATACCGCCGGTCAGGCTTCCCGCCGGGTTTTCGAAACCGGCGACGTCGTCACCCTGCCAGCAGTGCATGGAGACGGGCAGACGGTCCAGCTGGCGCAGGGCCTCCTCGACATCCACGCCGACGGCGGCGTAGCGCTGCTTAGCAATTTCCCAGGCTTGTTCAAGTTGAGTGGTCATGCGCAAAGCTCCTTGGTCTGTTGTGGCTGAAACTGCGCCACGAAACGGGCAATTTCACTATCAGGATTGGGGGTAAAAGTGGTGAGCGCCGCGTTGCCGCGCACTACCTGACGAAACTCATCGACATTGGCCAGCTCGTCGAGGGTCATTAACTGGATGCCGATATTGCCGAGGGTGGAGGCCTCTATCGGGCCGGCCACGACGGCGATCCCGCAGGCGTCAGCGCACAGCTGGTTGAGCAGCGTGTTCTGACAGCCGCCGCCGACGATATGCAGCTGGCTGAAGGGGTGGCCGCGCAGCGCCGCCAGCTCGTTAAGCACCCGGGCGTAGAGCAGCGCCAGGCTGTCGAAAATGCAGCGCGCCAGTTCGGCATCGCTTTCAGGAACCGGCTGCCCGGCGTCGCGACAGGCGGCCTGGATCTCGGCGCTCATACTGGCCGGGTTGATAAAGCGGTCATCGTTGCAGTCAATTATGAAGCGGCACGCCGGTAGCGCGGCGGTGCGGGCGATCAGCCCCTGCAGGTCGCTGACGTTTTGCTCTTTTAGCACCCGCTGCAGCAGCCACAGGCCCATGATATTTTTCAGCACCCGATAGCGGCCTTCGGCTCCGCCTTCGTTGGTGATATTGGCCTGCAGCGCCGCGTCGCAGGTGTACGGCGTCAGGCTTTCAAACCCCATCAGCGACCAGGTGCCGGAGGAGAGATAGGCGGCATGGCGGTCGGCCAGCGGGGAGGCGATCACCGCGCTGGCGGTGTCGTGACTGGCGACAGCGACTACCGGAATTCGGTTACCCTGCGGGCAGATCCAGTGGCCTATCACATTGCCGGGGTGGGTCGGCTTTCCGAACCACGCCAACGGCGCGCCGGTCCAGTTCAGCAGCGTCTCATCCCAGCTATCGCTGTTAATATTGACCAGCTGGGTGGTGGTGGCGTTGGTATATTCCCAGTTCAGATTGCCGGTCAGGCGGAAGCTGAAATAGTCGGGGATCAGCAGGGCATGGGCAGCCTGACTGACCAGCTCCGGCTGCTGCTCCACCAGAGCGCGCAGCTGATAAAGCGTGTTAAACGGCAAAAACTGAATGCCGCTGCGGCGATAGATTTCCGCCCGGCCCAGCTGCGCTTCAGCGTGACGCAGCAGGCCCTGGGTGCGGTCGTCACGATAGGAAATCGGCAGCCCGACGCGCTGGCCCTGCTTATCCAGCAGGACATAATCTACCCCCCAGGTATCGATGCCGATACTGTCTATCAGAATGCCCTGCTCACACACTTTCTCCAGCCCGCGGCGGATCTCGCCTTCCAGGCTATCTACATCCCAGCAGTCGAAGCCGTCTACTTTCTGCAGACTATTGGTGAAGCGATGAATTTCGCGCAGCGTCAGGGCGCGCGGCCCGGGCTGATAGCTGGCGAGCATCACCCGCCCGCTGGAGGCGCCTAAATCGACAGCGACACAATGACGAATACTCATGAAACGATCCTTCTTAAAATCATTGTCCGCAGTCTAAAAAAGGCCGTTTACTGACACCTTCTCGCTACGGACAGCCAAAACTGGCCGCTGGCAAGAAAGCAAAGGTGACCGTGAGGGACATCACAGTTTGCGGTTTTAGGGGATGGCGAGGGGGATGTGATGGCCTCCGCAGTTCCGCATCTTTCCGGCTGATTCTTGAAAAAGCGGCAGGATTTACGAATTTCGCGGTCAAAAATTGAAGGCCGGATAGCCAACCCTTCATTACTATCAGCCGGTGACTGATAATTTTTCTCATTACGAGGGTGGCATCATGACCATATTGCACAGTACGGATTTCTTTAAGGCCGGGATCTCGACGGTGGCTATTGAACCCCGCCTCCCTCAGTCGGCCTTTCCGGAACATCACCATGATTTCCATGAAATAGTTATCGTGGAGCAGGGATCGGGTATTCACGTCTTCAATGGCCAGCCCTACACCATTGGCGGCGGTTCGGTCTGTTTTATCCGCGATCACGACCGCCATCTTTACGAGCACACGGATAATCTGTGTCTGACCAATGTGCTCTATCGCGCGCCGGATGCGTTTCGCTTTCTCGCCGGGGTCAGTCAACTACTGCCCCAGGAACAGGAAGGAAACTACCCCTCGCACTGGCGGGTGAATCAAACCGTCCTGCAACAGGTGCGGCATATCGTGGCGCAGATCGAGGCCGTGGGGAGCGATACGGATACTCATGCCGTCGCCAGCCGTGAGATCCTGTTTATGCAGCTGCTGGTGCTGTTACGTAAAAGCAGCCTTGCGGAAGAGGCCACCAACAACGATGCGCGGCTGAATCAGCTGTTGGCCTGGCTCGAAGACCATTTTGCGCAGGAGATCTGCTGGGAGGAGGTGGCGGCGCAGTTTTCGCTGTCGCTGCGTACGCTGCACCGCCAGCTGAAGCAGCAGACCGGTCTGACGCCACAGCGCTATCTTAATCGGGTGCGCCTGATGAAAGCCCGCCACCTGCTGCGCCACAGCGATGAAAGCGTGACTGATATCGCTTATCGCTGCGGCTTCGGCGACAGTAACCACTTTTCGACGCTTTTTCGCCGGGAGTTCGACTGGTCGCCGCGCGATATCCGTCAGGGGCGCGACGCCATTCTTCAGTAACGCGAGAAGAGTCAACGTATTGCAGTCTAAAAACGCGAATAATGCGCCGTTATCCGCGTTTGGAGTGTGAGCCGTGGCCGGTCTGATTTTACGTAAAGAGGAGTTTTTCCCTTCCGCCACACAGGCAGTGGCGGTGGCAGACCGCTACCCGCAAAATGTCTTTGCCGAACATACCCATGAGTTCTGCGAGCTGGTGCTGGTGTGGCGAGGCAACGGGCTGCACGTCCTTAACGATCGCCCCTGGCGCATTACCCGCGGCGATCTGTTCTACATTCGCGCCGAAGATAAACACTCCTATGCTTCCGTTAACGATCTGGTTCTGCAGAACATCATCTATTGCCCGGAGCGGCTGCAGCTCAATTTTGACTGGGCCGGGGCGATCCCTGGCCTCTTCGGCACGCCGTGGAAGCCCCACTGGCGCATGGGCAGCACAGGTATGGCGCAGGCGCGCCAGGTGATTAGCCAGCTTGAGCATGAGTGCGCCCGGCGCGACGCGCAGGGAAATGCGATGGCCGAACTGCTTTTTGCCCAGCTGGCGCTGACGCTGCAGCGCCATCGCTACGCGACGGATGATCCCGCGGCGACGCAGCGCGAAGCGCTGCTGGACAAACTGCTGGCCGCGCTGGCGGCCAGCCTTAGCCGCCCCTTTGTTCTGGAGCGTTTCTGCGAGCAGGAGGGCGGCAGCGAGCGGGCGCTTCGCCAGCAGTTTCGCCAGCAAACCGGGATGACCATCAATCACTATTTACGCCAGCTGCGGATCTGCCATGCGCAGTATCTGCTGCAGCATACCGAGCGCTTAATCGGCGATATCGCCATGCAGTGCGGCTTTGAGGACAGTAACTACTTTTCGGTGGTTTTTAGCCGGGAAATCGGCATGTCACCGGGGCAATGGCGGCAGCGCAGTCGCGCCGCCGCCTGAAGAGCGTCGTTGTCAGGCGGATGATCCGGTGATTAACTGGCCATTCCCAGACCGACGATATTGGCGGCGATGATAATCACCACGCAGCCGAGGCTCAGGACGCTCACCGGACGACGGCCGGCGTTGTTCCACTCCTTCAGCACCAGACCCACCACACCGCCGCACAGCACGTAGAAACTCATGTGCAGCATCCAGCTCATATAATCATACTGCGCCGGAATGCTGGCGTGGCCCCAGGCATAGAAGAAGAACTGGAGATACCACATCAGACCGCCGAGGGCAGAGAGCAGAAGGTTGCTGATGATAAGCGGTTTGGCCAGCGAGAAATCGGCTATGACTGACAGGTTCTTCACTTTCGCCAGACGAATAAAGCAGAAGCCAAGGTTAACCAGCGCCCCGCCGCCCATAATCACCACGTAGCTTGGCAGCGCTGCGTACAGCGGGTCGACGCCGAGCGCCGCGGCGGCATCATGCATCGGTTTGGCGGCGTTCATCGCGAACGACATCCCTGCGGAGAAGATACCGCACATTACCGCCAGCAGAAGCCCTTTCTTCAGATTGAACTCTTCGGCTTTGATGCCCATTTTGCGCTCTTTCAGCTGGCCTGCGCGGGTGACGATGCCGACGCCAATCACCGCCACCAGCACGCCGAGCAGCGTCATTTGACCGCCCTGGGTGCGCATCAGCACTGCAAACTGACCGTTAATAATCGGCGTCATCAGCGTGCCGACAATCAGCGTGATGCCAATGGCGATGCCAATCCCCATCGACATGCCAAGATAGCGCATGGTCAGGCCATAGTTGATATTACCAATGCCCCACATGGCGCCGAACAGAAAGACCGGCAGCAGCGTGGAGGCGCTAAAAGAGCGGTAGTAGGCCCAGAAGTCGGGTAACAGCGTGGCGCTGATGGCCCAGGGCAGAATCAGCCAGGAGACGATCCCCCCGACCGACCACATGGTTTCCCACGACCAGTGTTTTACTTTCTTGAACGGGGCATAGAAACAGGCGGCACTGGCGGCCCCTATCAAATGCCAAAAAATACCCATCGTAATCGCGTGGTTCATTGATTTTATCCTCATCTTTTTTTATCGGAGACGGCGGCTTCCGATGGGATGAGTGTAAAAATTGGCCGCTTTGGCCGCCTTCAGGACGTTGCCACAGGATGGCGAACCCTGGCAACCATGGGCTTAATTAGTTGTTCTACATCACAAAACGACGGGTATTTCTTCTGGTTATATCCATATGAAAAATACGGCATTGATAAGCATTTTCAATACCATTTAATTAACTATAATGGACAAACTGCTTACGCGGCGTTAACACTTGAGCCGCTCGACAATAATGGAGATGATTATGAGCTATACCCTGCCATCCCTGCCTTACGCTTACGATGCTCTGGAACCGCACTTCGACAAGCAGACGATGGAGATCCATCACACTAAACACCACCAGACCTACGTGAACAATGCCAACGCCGCGCTGGAAAGCCTGCCGGAGTTCGCTAACCTGTCCGCTGAAGAGCTGATTACCAAGCTGGATCAGCTGCCGGCTGACAAAAAAACCGTACTGCGTAACAACGCCGGCGGCCACGCGAACCACAGCCTGTTCTGGAAAGGCCTGAAAACCGGTACCACCCTGCAGGGCGACCTGAAAGCGGCTATCGAGCGCGATTTCGGTTCCGTGGAGAACTTCAAAGCGGAATTCGAAAAAGCCGCTGCTACCCGTTTCGGCTCCGGCTGGGCGTGGCTGGTCCTGAAAGGTGACAAACTGGCCGTTGTCTCCACCGCCAACCAGGATTCCCCGCTGATGGGCGAAGCCATTTCCGGCGCTTCCGGCTTCCCGATTATCGGCCTGGACGTCTGGGAACACGCTTACTACCTGAAATTCCAGAACCGCCGCCCGGACTACATCAAAGCCTTCTGGGACGTAGTGAACTGGGACGAAGCTGCAGCGCGTTTTGCCGCCAAAAAATAAGGTTGCATTGCGCTAAAAGAGAAGCGAGTCTGATGACTCGCTTTTTTTATATCTGTAGCAAGGAGAGCAGCCATGCATTATCCGGTGAATGTCTTTGTCGGCAAAATCAGGGACTACGCGGGCAGTCGCCCCAGCGCGATCGACAAAATCCAGGTCGACGGAGAATTGCAGCTCGGCGATCTCGGTCTCGATGGGGACCAGCAGGCGGAGAAGAAAATCCACGGCGGGCCGGACCGCGCGCTGTGTCATTATCCGCGCGAACACTATGCCGACTGGATCCGTGACTTCCCCCAGCAGGCCGAGCGGTTCTGCGCGCCGGCGTTCGGCGAAAACCTCTCCACCACCGGGCTTACCGAGCAAAACGTTTATATCGGCGATATCTTTCGCTGGGGCGAGGCGCTGATCCAGGTCACCCAGCCGCGATCGCCGTGCTTCAAGCTCAACTTTCATTTTGCGATCAATGATATGGCGCAGCTGATGCAAAACAGCGGAAAAACCGGCTGGCTGTACCGGGTGATTGCCGGAGGGCAAGTTTCCAGCGATGCGCCGCTCGAGCTGGTTTCCCGGCTGAGTGATGTCAGCGTTCATGAGGCCGGGGCGATTGCCTGGCAGATGCCGTTTGATGATGATCAGTACCACCGCTTATTGTCGGCAGCGGGCCTGTCTGTTAGCTGGAGCCGAACGATGCAGAAACGGCGTTTAAGCGGCAAGATAGAGGATAGTTCGCGGAGATTATGGGGGAAATAATCCCCCATATTAAGTATTCCCGGGATGCTCCCGGCGCAGCGCCGCACAGCGCAGGCCGGGTCGGCGTCAGGTTCGTTTATACAGCGGCAGCCAGATTGTTAAACGCAGACCACCCAGCGGGCTGTCGTCGGCCTTCACCCAGCCGCGGTGCTGCTGAATAGCGGTTTCGACAATCGCCAGCCCCAGGCCGGTGCCGCCGGACTCGCGGTCGCGCGCCTCGTCGGTCCGGTAGAATGGCCGGAAAATCTGTTCGCGATCCTCCGGGCTGACTCCCGGGCCGTCGTCATCGACGTTAACCGTAATCCCGTCTTTATCCACCGAGAAGCTGACGGAAATTTTCGTATGCGAGTAGCGCAGGGCGTTGCGCACGATATTCTCCAGCGCGCTTTCCAGCGCATTGGGGTTACCGTACAGCGGCCATGGGCCCGGCGGATACTCAACGGTGAAAGATTTCCCCATCTGCTCGGCTTCAAACGCCGCATTGTCCAACACTTCGTTCCATAGCTGATTGGCTTTCACCGTCTCGCTGACCAGGGCGTTTTTCGCCTGATTGCGCGACATCACCAGCAGGTCGTTGATCATGCTGTCCAGCCGGTGCGCTTCCAGCGGCCGGTCAAACAGCAGGTTAATAAAGTCGGATTGTGAGGTGCTGGCGGGACGAATCAGATAGAGCTGATAGTTATCCTCCCCGTCCCGGACGGAAAACGGGCCCACCATTTCCAGGCGGCCATAGCGTTTTTTCTGCGGATGATCGGCGTTATCGGCCTGGCCGATAAAGTTACGAATGATCTGCATCTCGTTGCGTTCTGCGCCGATCACGCGGCCTTCGCTGGTCACCAGCAGCAGGCGTTGTCCCGGAGGCGCCCATTTATCGATGGCGCGAAACAAACGACGCCACCACATCAGGTCGTTTGGCGGATCGTTGGCCAGCTCGGCCTCGACGTGCTGCTCGATCATGATGCCCTGACGCTGCTCGCTTTCCAGCAGCTCGGTCATCTGCCGGGAATCCAGTTTGGGCAACATCAGCACCAGCATCAACACCAGCGCCAGCGTGAGCCAGAAGATGGCGAAGATGCGTGCAGTCAAACTTCCAATCATGAAGCGGAAACCATCAGATACCCGCGGCCACGCAGCGTTTTAAACCACGGATGGCCATCTTTGCGCTCCGGCAGCTTACGCCGCAGGTTGGAAATATGCATATCGATGGCGCGGTCGAACGGCGTCAGGCGCTTGCCTAACACTTCCTGGCTTAAATGCTCACGGGAGACTACCTGACCGAGATGCTGCGCTAACAAATAGAGCAGGGTGAACTCGGTGCCGGTGAGCTCCAGCGTCTGGCCATCGAAATTGGCTTCCTGGCGGCCCGGATTGAGGCTTAAGGCATCCACTTCCAGGGTTGGTGAGCCGGCTTCGGTCGTCTGCTGCTGCTCGCTCCAGTGGGAACGGCGCAGAATCGCGCGTATACGGGCCACCAGCTCGCGATCGTTGAATGGCTTAGGCAAATAGTCATCCGCGCCCAGCTCGAGGCCGAGAACGCGATCCAGCTCGCTTCCGCGCGCTGTTAGCATGATAACCGGAGTCTGGTGTGTCTGACGCAGCTCTTTCAGCGTATCGATACCGTTTTTCTTCGGCATCATCACGTCGAGCAGCAATAAATCAACGCTGTCGTCCAGAAGGGCCAGCGCCTGTTCCCCATCATGGGCCACCAGCACGTTAAAACCTTCCATATCGAGCAGCTCTTTTAACAGGGAGGTGAGCTCCCGGTCATCATCAACTAACAGGATTTTATTCATTGTTTAAATACCTCCGAGGCAGAAATTACGTCATCAAGGCCCGCTAATCCATGACTTTACGTTGTTTTACACCCCCTGACGCATGTTTGCAGCCTGAATCGTAGACTGTCTCTCGTTGAATCGCGACAC
>PPYF01544329.1_pt1 | contig 55342 bp, 39 predicted proteins | sample 1559871 | NCBI WGS metagenome assembly PPYF01 (sample SAMN08240021, study PRJNA423297) | Human gut metagenome, whole genome shotgun sequencing project.
CTTTCTTTTAGCTAACCTCTTCTCTACAAAATTACCAACTCTATCTCATCTCCTGTTTACTGCGCAAATCTAAGGTATTGTATATGATATTATCAATATCTTCCTGGGTAATACTACTTTCTACAATTATTTTCCCCTCTTCATCTACTAACCTTCGAATTAATTCATCCCTATAATCAAACAAAACCGCAGCTAAATACTCCTCATAAACACGTAACAGTATTAATAGCCTTTTAGCAGCAGCAACTTCCTCATTCAATGAAGCTTTATCTCTATTAAAGGCCTCACTCCCGGATGCAGCTAATAAAGCATCTCGCACGACATCACTAAACTCATCCCGTTCTAAAGCAATTACTTTTGAAAAAGCATAGAATGCGTAACCACACAACTCACCTGTAACAGAAATTGATTTAACAATATCATCAGAATTAAAAAGAAAAGTTGATCGTCTCGAAAAAACACGTTTTTTCAAAATGTCAGAAATAGCAACTCCAATAATATAAGGATGTTGTGACTGCATAATTGCTCGAAAAGACATTGCATCTCTGAATTTTTGAAAAAAATCAGCATCTACATCAACAGCATCTTCTACAACTGCTCTTGCATACTCTACCAATTTAGATTCCATAATATTTTGAATATTTTCTCGCCCGCACCTCGACGATAAATAATAAAAAGGAAGCGTGGAACTGCAATATCTGATATTCGAGAAGTCGAATAAAGACGAAAATGAAAAAAATAGCTAAACAAGTGCAAATATAACATCTAATATTCAATACTTTATGTGGTATCAGATTCGGGAATGACTTTTTAATTTGTCTTAATTCGTTGCAAGTTTCCTCGGGATATATGGGAACATATTTGGGAATTTATTTACCTTTGTCATGTAATCAAAAAGGTATAGCAAATGAAAATTTCCGTCTATCTGAAAAAATGTTCTGCGACCACTTCAAACATCTGCTTCCGGGTACGGGAGAAGAACGTGGACATCAAAGTGGTTTCCCCCATTGCGGTCCATGACAAGTATTGGGATGCCGATACCTTATGTTACAGGCGAACTACTGCAGTGACGGCCATTGAACAGAAGCGGGTGCCCGAACAGATCGCCGCCATCATCGAGAGAGCGGAAAAGACCTTCTCGGAGAAGGCTGACGGCAAGTGGATGAAACAGGTCATCGAGGATGTCCTGCATCCAGCGCGGGCTTTCGAGCGTGATCACCCGAACCTGCTCCACCGCATCCACGAGTACCTGGAAAAATATGACGGCGCGGAAAGAACCAAGGAGCACATTGTCCGCTTCGAGCGAACGATGACCAGGTATCACGAGTACCGGCGTGAATTATTGGGCGATACTGACTTCACGCTCTTCGTTGAAACTGTCACCCTGGGGCAGATGAACGACTTCAGGGAGTACGTCGCCAACGAGTACCTGCTCCGCCAGGAGTATCCTGACTTTTATACTCCCCGTATGCTCATCAACCACAAGCCCAAGCCTCTATCCAACACGACCGTCATCAATACCATGAACCTTTTCTGCACGTTCCTGCACTGGTGCAAGAGAATGAAGTATTCCGACAACGAAGTCTATGCTGTTTATGGCTGCAAGGAGCCGACCTACGGCGACCCGTTCTACCTCACATCGGAAGAGAGGAATGTCCTGTACGACGCAGACTTGAGCGACTGCCCGAAACTGGCTGTCATCCGGGACATTTTCGTGTTCCACTGCTATGTCGGTTGCCGTGTCGGTGATCTCTACAGGATGACCAAGGAGAACATCAAGGACGGTTTTTTGGAGTATATGCCTCAAAAGACCAAGAAGTGTCAGGCGAAAACCGTCAGGGTCCCATTGCATGAAAAGGCGGTCAGAATACTGGAACGCTATAGCGGGAATACCGGCAAGCTGCTTCCGTTCAAGCCCATCAATACTTACAATCTGGGTATACGGGAACTGCTGAAACATTGTGGCATTGACCGCATGGTCACCATTCTTGACACGCACGGCTACAACACCGTGCAGAAGCCCTTGTACGAGGTGGCCAGCAGCCACACGGCACGCAAGACCTTTGTAGGTAACCTGTACCGGCAGGTTCCGGACCCCAACCTGATAGCCTCCATGTCAGGCCACGTGGAAGGCAGCAGGGCCTTCCGGCGTTACCGGACGATAGATGATGACATGAAACGAAAACTTGTTGAAATGATAAACTGAGGAGGATATATACATGAAAGTAACAGCATTTATCAGAAAGACATCGGCGAAAAACAACGTGACGGATCTTGCTCGGGTCTATTTCCGTGTCCGGGATATCGGTGGTGTGGACATAAAGGCCGCGAGCGAGCTGTCCATCAACCCGAACCATTGGAGTCCGGAGAGGCAAGGCTACAAACCACGTGTGGCTCTTGTCTCGGAAGAGAAGAAGAACGCTCTCGACAGGGATATCCAGCAAATTACTCACCTGATTACCAGGGAATACAGCCGTGGAGTTGACGGGAACTGGCTCAAGGGACTGATAGAAGAATACCATCACCCCAACATCAATGCAAGGGGCGGCAACAAGGCTGACGAATACCTGTTGTCATACCAGATACAAAAATATGTTGACGAGACCCCACTCTCGTTCGAGAGCCGAAAACATCATCTTGACAATCTCAACAAGGTACTCCGTTACGAGCGTTTCCGCCATGAGGTCATGCACCAGAGGGGCTTCCATCTTTGCATTGACTCCATCACGGCAGATGACATAAGGGATTTCAAATTCTGGCTGCAGGAGGAGCACAAGTATGTTGACATGTATCCCGTGTTTTACCAAAACGAGGTCCGCCGTAATGTCGAGCAGGTACGTTCCGAGAACAGCATGTCGGGAAGCCTGTACCGCATACGCACCGTCATCAAATGGTGCATCAAGCGTGGCCTTACACGAAATAATCCTTTCGACCAGTACCAGATCGCGCAGCCCATGTACGGAGACCCGTTCTACCTGACACTTGAAGAACGTGACAAGGTATATTATGCCGACTTAAGCGGCATGGGCGCCAGCTATCCGGTCTATCGTGACATCTTCATGTTCCAGTGCCTGATCGGCTGCCGTGTCAGTGACCTGAACCGGCTGACCAAGGCGAATATCGTGGACGGTTGCGTCGAGTACATCCCCCAAAAGACCAAGCTGGAGCACGCGGGCACGGTACGGGTCCCGCTTAACCAAAAGGCTTTGGATATACTGGGAAGGTACAAGGACCTGGAAGAAGCTCTGCTCCCGAGATTCTCGCATTTCGGCTACAACAAGAAAATAAAGGAGATTCTCAAATACGTGGGAATCGACCGCATGGTCAGGGTGCTCGACCCGAAGACGCGCGAAGATGTGGCAAGACCATTGTACGAGGTGGCCACCACCCACACGGCGAGGAAGACCTTCATCGGAAACCTGTACAAGCAGGTCAAGGACCCGAACCTGATTGCCTCCATGTCCGGGCACTCTGAAGGTAGCCGTGCCTTTGCCCGGTACCGCAAGATAGACGATGAAATGAAGAAGGAGCTGGTAAGCCTTCTGGATTGACCGTTCCTTTTTTCCACCTATCCTTTTATATCCACCGATAATGTAATATGAATATGGACGAGCAGAAGTTGACATACGAACAATTCAAGGAGGATATTCTCCAGTGGAAGAACACGCACCGTGAAGAATACAACCGCTTCTCGCGCCTGATGACAAACGGTGACGAGAGGCAGTATCTTGCCATCTGCAAAGCCATATTCAGGCAACTCCCCGGCATCAGGCGGGAATGGGAATTGTCCTGGAACGATGACAGCACGGATGGCCTTGCAAATATAAACATGCAGTTCGCGGAGAACGCGGTACCCGGGCAGATCGTGGAGCTGTACAGGAAACAGAGGGAGGAAAACAATCCTCTGCCCGACAACGTTCCGCCGGTCACATTCTGGGGCAGGATAAAGTCCTTTTTCAGTGGTAAATCTTCCAAGCCGGGTGTCACCCTTTCGGCACCGCTCGTGTTGAGCTGGCTGTATTACGGAAAGAGCTTCGAGGCGATGGTCTCCATGATAGAGAAACAGATGAAGAACCCGAAAGCTGACAATGCAGACAGGCTGGGCTGTTCCCTTGTCGTCAAGCAGATAATAAACGTATCCATCAGGAACGGTTTCCGAACTCGGGCAGACTGGGACAGGTATTTTGCCATGAACAACGCCATTGAAAAAGGCCATGTCGGCGAATGGGCCTTGCAGACCATCACGGCTGACATGGAAACCGATGAAGAAAGCAGGGATACGATTACAACCCGGACCGAAGACAGCGTCAGGGGGCCTGTTGTACAACGCGTGGCCGGAAAGAAAAAAATCCAGGAACGGCCACTCGCCGATTATCTTGATCACGAGAACAAGGAAGTTGTATTACATCATATCCGCGACTTTATTTCCGTCAATACAAGTGCCATTCATCAGGCATTACCGTTCTATGTATTGAAGGAGCTCGGTCTGGTTGCCGGTATGCATACAGCCAAGGAGTACAGCATGGGGCTGACATTGCAGTTCACGGATTTGCCGTCATTGAAAAGCGAGAGCGCCATACGGCAGTCGGTCGGGTTCCTGAGAACGGCAAAACATGTGATCAAGGACGGCAAAGACCAGATGGCACCCCTGATAGAGAGTGACGAGAACCGGGAATTGTTCCAGAAATTGGCACAGGCTATCAGTAATATCCCAGGTACAGGCACGATGGCCATTGCAGAGAAATAAGGCTAATTATAACCTTTTCACGTTGTCACACGGACTTATATTGTCATGACAATTTAAGACAAATCACTATATATCAATTACTTTCAATTCATATATAGTTTTGCACCGTCAATCCTTTCCCGAGGGTTGGCGGTGCTTCTCTTTTATAAGCCATCGGAAGCGGGGCACCAGGGAACTTTTGAAGATGGTCATCACAAACTTCAAAATTGATATTTATGATTACCATAGAGAGTCTGGTCGAGCAGGGAGCGAACGTGAAACTGGAAGTCACTCCCACTGACCTTAAAATGTTCGCTGAATCCATCGTGCAGCGTACCATCATGGCGCAACAGGAAGAACAGAGAGCCGCGATACTGCGTGAAGCGGAGGAGACTTATCTCAATACAAAACAGGTCCGTGAGTTGCTGAACGTGTGTGAGGGCACGCTCAACCTGTGGGCGAAACGAGGCTATCTCGTACCGGTCAAGGTCGGTAACAAGAACATGTATGCCAAATCTGATGTACGCCGGGTACAGACAGGCAACAAGTCCGAGAGTGTAACATCCTATTGCAAGAGAAAAAATGTGTGATATGGCAACCGGCAGGCTTGAACTGTGTAACAGAATCCGCATGGAGGCGGAGGATATTGAAAGAACGGGATTCCCGCTGGAGGTCCTGCCCCAGGCCGTGCAGTCTGTCATACTCGATATGGCCACATACGAGAACTACAAGATCGAGTTTATCGCGACGGCCATGTTGTCGGCTGTATCCGCGGCCTTGGGAGGCGCATACCGTATCCGCATCAAAGGAGATTGGCAGAGCAGCGGAGCGTTGTACGTCATTCTGGTAGGCAGGCCAGGACTGGGCAAGACCCCACCGCTGGAGGCCGCATATCGCCCGATCCGGAAACGTGACTATGCCCTTTTCAAGGTGTACGAGGCAGAAATGGAGGAATGGAAAGCCGCGGGAGAAAACGGGAAGAAACCTGTCCTGAAACGCACTGTAGTCTCTGATTTCACTCCCGAGTCGCTTTTACTGACCCACCACAATAACCCGAGAAGCGTGGTCATTCTGGTAGACGAGATTATGGGCATGTTCAATTCCGCCAACCGTTACACGAACGGGCAGCTCATAGAACAACTCCTGACCGCATGGAGTGGCGGGGCTTTGGATGTTACCAGGGTAAACTCCCCTGTTCCTGTACACATCGAGCATCCATGCATAAACATCATCGGAACCACGCAAACCAAGCGTGTACACGAGCTTCTGAAAAAAGGTTTCGAGGAAAACGGGCTGCTTGACCGTATCCTGTTCGTGATGCCCAAATCCCCCAAACTGTCATCCTGGAGAAACCGGGATGACGATGGGGAAAGGACATCCTTGGCTGCAGTCCGTTGGGAGAACATATTAAACAAGGTCCTTGCATTGGACTATGACACCGAAGCGGAAGAAAAAACACCCCACGTGCTGTCTATGGACAGGGAGGCCAGGGAATACTTCTTCTCCTGGTGGAACAGGAAGGTGGAGCGTATCAACCAGATAGAGGATGATGCCGAGGTGGACAGCCGGGAAATGAAACATCCGGCCCATGTAGCCCGTCTGGCATTGATAATTCAGGTTTTGCGCCACGCGTCCGGTGAAAGTCACCTGCAGTTTATAGATGTATCATCGGTGAAAGCCGCCATACGGCTGAATGACTATTTTGAAGAGTCATACACGCGTATCCGTTCTTTCGTGGCGAATGACGCCTGTGAAGACCCTCCCAAGGTGCTGCTGTCTATGTTGCCTGATACCTTTGATACAAAAACAGCAATAACTGTTGGAAAGGAACGGCAGTGCGTCAGCGAGCGGACTGTCATGAATTACCTGAAGGAGTTATGCCGCAGCAGGCTTCTCCGGAAATCAAAAGCCGGACATTACGAGAAAATCATGTATGATAAATCTGAAAAATCCAATGAAAGCGATGATAAATCATCCCCACGAAACTGCAACGGATGATCCCTTGTTGCAGCCTGCAGTCTTTGCAGTTTTGCAGTTTCGAGGACTGAAAAGGGGAAATTCCTGCAAGACTGCAAGAACTGCAAACTGCAAATGACGGTTTTCATTTGCAGAAACACGTAATTGACAACATTATGAACGAATATAGATTCCATCTTCAAAAATACAAACCGGGCAGCAAGACCGTCTGTCCGGGATGCGGAAGGAAGTCCTGCTTTACCCGTTATATCGACGAGGCGGGAGAGATTTCTTTCCCAGGATACGTGGGTAAATGCGACCACATCAACAGTTGTGGCTATCACTATTCCCCGAAAGAATACTTCCGGGACAATCCGTCAGCAAGGGAAATATCTGCTGACCACAAAATGAATGGCAGTGCATTTACGGCAGTAAGGTATGCAGCCAAACAACCGCCAACAGAACAAGAACCGGAGATTTCTTGTCTTCCCTATGATTGGGTGGAGCAATCCATGCGCGGGTACGACATCAACCCTTTGTACCGATACTTCTCCAAAGTGGCGGGAAAGGAGGAAGCCGGCAGGTTGTTCCATGTTTACAAAGTCGGCACGTCAAGGATGTGGAACGGTTCGACCGTGTTATGGCAGATAGATGTCAAGGGTAACGTGCGTGCAGGCAAGATTATGGGCTACGATGCCGTAACCGGGCACCGGATTAAAGAGCCTTTCAATCAAGTCAACTGGGTCCATTCTGTAAGAAAAGTGCCGGATTTTCACCTGAAGCAGTGCCTGTTCGGTGAGCATCTGCTTTCGGACACTTCCGCTGCCATGTCAGCCAAGCCTGTAGCCATTGTCGAAAGCGAGAAGACGGCACTGGTTGCCGCCCTGTTCATCCCTGATTTTGTATGGCTTGCCACCGGGGGAATGCACGGCTGTTTCAACAGTGAGGCCATGCAGGTGTTGAAAGAACGCGAAGTGATTCTTTTCCCCGATCTCAAGGCAACCGACGAATGGCGGCAACGGCTGCCGATGCTGGAGGCTGTCTGCAGGCGTGTCACCTGTTCCGACCTGCTGGAGAAGATGGCGACCGATGAACAACGTAGTCAGGGACTGGACATTGCCGACTTCCTGCTGATGGAGGACACGCCACAGATGGTTCTCGCGAGGATGATAGAACGCAATCCAGCGTTGCAGACCTTCATCGACATTTTCGGACTCGAACTGGTGGATGTAGGAAAGATTGAATGAAGGAGGCGCAATGGACAGCTCGCTGTCCCGTGAAAAAGGGGTTGTAAAATCCCGTAGCTTATTAGGGCATTTTCACCGTCTCCGCTTCGCGTCCGGCAGTCAAAAAGCCCATAAGCCGGGGAACTCCTCAGGCTCCCGGGTGTGCCTCCGGCTGTCTGACGGGATTTTACAACAAGAATAACAATAAAATAACGAACAGATATGAGTAATACACAATACGCTGTCTGCCACCTGCAGCGTGGCAGCGGCAATGACAGTGGAATGTCATGTCATATAGAAAGAAAGGATGCCAAGGGAAAGATTTATGTGCCGGTTAATGCTGATGCGGACCGGACACATCTCAACCGTGAGTTGGTCAGATTTCCCGATGGCGTGTCCAATCGCACCGAGGCGATACAGCACCGCATCGAGACCGCCGGGCTACGCCGCAAAGTCAGCAAGAACCAGACAAAGGCAATACGCGTAATGCTGACTGGAACGCATGAGCAGATGATGAAAATTGCCAATGATGGCAAACTGGACAGTTGGATCGATGCCAATCTTAAATGGCTAAGGGAAACTTTCGGAAACGAGAACCTTGTATCGTGCGTGCTGCACATGGACGAGAAGACCCCGCACCTGCACGCCACAGTCGTGCCCATAGTAACCGGTGAGCGTATCCGCAGGAAGCGGGAGGGCGAAAAGAAATATGAAACGAAGTCCGGACCCCGCCTGTCGGCGGACGATGTGATGCGCCGTACCAAATTGCATGAATACCAGAACAGCTATGCCAAGGCCATGAAACCGTTCGGGTTGCAGCGTGGAATTGTCGGCTCTACCGCCAAGCATCAGACAAACTCGGAATATTACAGGCAGCAGGTAATCCAGTATGAAGAGGATATAGCCAAGTTACAGGCCGATGTGGAGAAGGCGCAAGAAGGAAGGAACACCATCCTCGCGTGGTTCGGCAAGGGAGACCTTGCCAAGACAAAGAAGGAACTGGCAGACAAGGACAGGCTGATTGCCGAACTCAATAAACAGATTGAGGAACTTCAGGCAGAAAAGGTACGGTTGCAGGAACAACATAAATCAGAAATCGGAAAACTGCGAAACGGCTATCAAAAAGAAATAGACAAAGCCATTCATCAGGCGGAAGCAGCAGAACGGCAGTTCAAGGAGAAGGATGCACTCATAGACAGGCAGCGAAAGCAGATAAGTTTGCTTGACCGCAAGGCCAATTCCCAACGTTACAGCCTCTCGTCCGGTGCCGAGCTTGTACGTATCAATGTCTCAAACTATCGGAATCCGTCGCTTCACATCTGGACACGGGTCGGTGATGAACTTTTTGAGAATATCAAATTCCAGATAGACTATGATGTGGCCCAAAGACATTTCAACGGCCAGATCACGAACGAGGAGTTTGTCAACGCTGTATTTGATCCGCAGGAACAGGTAAATGGAAAACAGGCGGAATTGCTGGGTGCCGTTTTCACCCTTGCCGCTGGAGGACCGGCGGAAGTTCATGTTGGCACTGGATCTGGTGGCTCATCGTCTGACCTTCCGTGGGGTGAACAGAAAAACAAGCAAAGTTATCGGAAAAAATAAGCCTAAAAACCTTTTATGGAGTAGAATAGATGTAATTTTTCGTTATTCTAACAATCGTATGAGATTTTTTTCTTATCTTTATGTCCAAAATTTGACAATTCAAAAATCGTTCCAACAATGAGTAATTCTTTTGTAAGATACCTTTTAGAAGGAAATAATTACCCTTCAAATGGACAAGTTGTATTTGACTCTTCTGATCATATACGTTTCCAAAATGGACAAAATGTATCTGGACATAACTACGGATGTAATCGTCGACTCGTAATTGAAAAAAACATTCAAGGGGATGAAGGTTATACAGTTACAATGTATAATCTTGATGGAATACATCCGTTGTGGCAAAATAATGTGCAAATGGCTCCAAAACGTATGCATATAATAAATGTGGCTGGCAATATTGTACAATTACGAGGCTATGGTTTTGACATGATGGGAGCCTCCTTTGCAGACTATGGCGTCTCTCTTTTAATTGAAAATGGAGCCATTTCTCGAGCACAGCTCGATATGTATGACAGAAATATTAGTATTGTATATTTAAAATAATAGTAATTATCATTTTGGGGTTTATAAAATATTAATTCGTTATGGCAGAATTAGACATCAGGCAGCCGGAATCCAATATCTATAGCAACGTTGAAGATAGTGAAGTTCTTCCTTTGTTCGTAAGATATACCAGTGACGATGCCAAATTTCATGACAAAGATGCAACGGTATCATTTGAAGATACAGTTGCACAATTATCGGGTACCCACACATGCTACCTTATTCACCGTCGTCAAAAGGGACGAAATAAGGTGTATGAAGAACTCGCAATAAAGTTCGATGAACTTCCTTTTTGCATGACTGCACAATTAGCAAGGGATGAATACACCTTACGGGCTCCTCATTTCACACTCAAGAATATGGTCTTGCCTGAGGAAAAAGACCAATTTATAGTCAGAAAATGCGAAGTCCGTTTTGTTGATTTATATGAGGATTCATTCAAATTGATAAACGGAGTTGGTCCTTATTGGGTTGGTCATGTTCAAGAAATCACCCAATTCATGAAGGATTGTTTCTCGCTTCCGATACCCCCTATTGAGATTCAAATAGAAGAGGATAAGGAAATGTGGCAGGCATATCTTGATGGTCTTAACGCTTTATTGGAAAACAAGAGAGACTTGATCAAAATCCAACATGTCAGCAAACAAAAAGGAGGTTTACTTAAATTGGATTTTGACATGGATAGTTATGTTCAGAATCTTAGCAATGCCATTACTGAAGAACTTAAAGGAAAGTGTGAAGCAGAGGCAAACGTTTCTATCGACGATGGGGAATGTCTAATTACTTTTGATAGTTACCAATCAATCCCAGAAGATACTATTGAGAGTATAAAAGCCATTGGTAGAGACTATTGTTACCAGGCAGATTCAGAGCCAACAAATACCGTTAGTGGTAAAATTATCATAATTTCCGATTCCGAAGAGCTTGCTGGTATCACTTCTTCTATTGATGCAGAACTGACTGAATTCGGCGTTAACCTACAGAAAGATGAATCTGGAGAATTCCTTCTTACTTCTGACAAGGATATTGTTTACCTCCAGAAAATTGTTGATACTCACTACAAGGGAGTTGCAGAAGTTGTATGTACAACCAAGCTTGTCATGCCTTTAACTCCTTCTCCTGATTCTGTCGGCAGAAATAGTTTCTCAGATGATCTTCCTGAAGATGCGCAAGTTACTCTATATGGCAAACATTTTGTTGTTACTTCTAAGCGCCCTTTAGATACAGAACTTTCAATATTCAAAAAACTGCGTTTTGCAAGTTGTATGATTTCTGTTTCTCCAAAACAGATTGATACGAATATTGAAATTGAAGGTTCAAACATTAAAAATAATGCCTACACATGGATTGTCAATAATCCTTCAGAATTAGGCAAACTTGGTCGTTTGTTTAATTTAGTGAGAAAGAACTACTCAAATCAATATATTAGCAGCACTTATCACTATGCATTTGCTCCACAAATTGAAAAGTCAGTACTTGCTGAGCTAAAACTCAATAATTACGGAAAGACCTCTCTTTCAATTGATGTACCTCGGTCTTGTGTAATATTCTCTCCAAAATCACAGGAAGATTATTCAACTCTAAAGGAAGACATATTTGCACAACTTGATGAATCAATTTGTGCAGAGGCTCCAGAATATCAACCTACTGCAAAAATCGAGTTCCTTTGCGAGAATGAGGAGTACCGAAGAAGTGTGTTCGAGAAGGTCAACGTTGCATTAGCTGATAAGCGTAGTAATTTTACCACAAACAAATTGAGTAAGGACGCTAAGGAACTGAAATTTGCATTTAATTTCGAGGATATAGACGAAAGAGACAGCATTGAAACAATTATCGAGGAAGCCCTTGCGTCTATCCATGGAATAAAGATTCTGTATGACGGTAATAATAAGGGTATAACCCAGTGGTCGCTTTCTGAAGATCTTTCTTTATTACAGGAATTAGATCGCAAACTACAATCGGATTTCAGCAATGAGAATGTAAATTACATAAATGGTTCTCGTTACGATAAATTGAGCGAAGTGGATGAAGAAGAACTGGCTCATAGTCCATATTCAAAGGAAAGTATTATTCGCCGCCGCCGTCGTCAATATCTCCAGAAAAACAGTCTTGCTATTGGAAACTGTGTGCGAAGAACTAGAGACTATGCAATCATTGAGCCTAGTGAAGATATTCTGGAGTTATTGTCTTCCAAAGAGTTGAAGATTATAGCTGGTGATTATATTCAATTTCCTGCTATGGGTGAAACTATGGAATTGATGCGTCAAAGCAAGGCTATGAATCGTATTTTAAAGCCAGAGAGCAAATACAATCACAGACCTATTAATCCAAACTTGCCAAATTTCATTTTTGATCCAAAATATGCAGGAGAAACGATTGTAGATCTTAATGTAGCTATGGAGGACATTCGTTCTCATAAAATTGGAAATCTGAATGATAGACAACTTGAGGCTGTTACGAAATCTGTTCTTGCAAAAGATCTTGCACTCATCCAAGGCCCTCCAGGTACTGGTAAAACAACAGTTATTGCAGAAATCATTTGGCAGGAAATTCGTAAAAATCCAGATTGTCGAATTCTTCTTACATCACAGACAAACACTGCTGTTGATAATGCTCTTGAACGTTTGCAATCTCAAGCAGGCATTAGGCCTGTTCGTATCTTAGGCCGTCTTGATGAGCGAAAAATCAAGAATCTTGCACCTGAAGCTTTACGTTTTTCAACATCAATTATTGACACGTGGAGCCAAGACGCAACAAAATGTAATGATAATGCTGCAAAGATTTGGATGGATAGAATTGTATCCAAGATTTCTAATGATCCTAAATATTTGTCAGCGATAAGCTCTTGGAAGGAAGAGCTTGAAATCAAAGACAAGCATTCACGAACTGAATTTAGTCGGTTATATAAGAGCAATGTAAATCTTATTGCTGCAACATGTAGCATATGCGGTTCGCGTGATTTTATGGAATCATATTCTGACATGTTTGGCGGTAACGAGCGAACTGATATGTTCTTTGATGTTGTAATAATGGATGAAGCAAGTAAAGCAACGCCATTAGAAATGGCAGTACCTCTTGTTTTAGGTAAGAAAATCATTGTCATTGGAGATCATAAGCAGTTACCTCCGATGATGGATGAGAACACCATAGATAGTGCTCTTGAAAAGATTGGCAAAAAAGATATTGCAGAAAAGCTACAAAAGGCTGAATCTCAGTTTAAACGCCTTTTTGAAGCAGCAGCAAAAGTTAGAAAGACCATTGTTGCTACATTGGATACACAATATCGTATGCATGAACAAATCATGAATACTATTAAACAGTTCTATCAAGAAGAACTTGCTGCAACAGGTGGTTTGAAATGTGGTATAACAGACTCCATGGATATACCTGATTTAGAAAATAAGGGAAGTAGATGGCATGGGATTACGCTAAACCCAATTATCCAGCCTAGCACTCATGCTGTTTGGATTGATGTTCACACACCAGAATCATATTTGAATCCTGGCTACAAGAATGAAGGAGAACTTAAAGCCATTGATTTGGTTCTTAAGGCTCTGCAACAAGCTGATGGCTACTCTGAATTTGTTAATGCGCAGCAGAAACCTGAAGACAAGGAGATAGGTATCATTACATTCTATAGTGCTCAAAACCGTGAGATTAAGAAAAAATATGACTATAGGTATAACAAACACATAAACAAAGGAGAATACATTTGTGATGTAGTCGACAGATTTCAAGGCATGGAGCGAAACATTGTTATTGTCTCTACAGTAAGAAGTAATGCAAAGAACAACATAGGCTTTGCTAAAGAGATAGAACGTATAAATGTTGCATTCTCGCGTGCTAAGCGTCTTCTTATTGTAGTTGGCAATAAACGACAATTTGAAAGTAACAGTAATTATGCTGCTTCCATAGCAAATATGGAAACATTTAGTTTTGAACAACTTAAAGATGCTGTAAGATGAACAAGAAACATAATAATACTGCTCCTAAGAAGACCCTAGAGCCTATAGGAACTCGTATTGCAAAGGCTGTCTTCGAAGAAAAGAAGATTTCTGAAAGAATCTTTGGATATATTCCTTACGATATCAACTTTGTAAAAGCTACTTATGCAGGAAAGACTCAAAGACCAGCTAAAATCACATCGATAGAAAAAGGAATTGTCGGCATCCTTCTTGTAGATGAAACATCCTCCTTCGATAAGATTGGTCTTATCTTAGGATTGGATGTTGTCAATGATAAGGCCGAACAGACTATATTACGTACTGCAATAGAAACGCTTCGTGGGTTTAATGCCATCGAAGGTGACGATTCATGTATAGCACTTACAGATGCTGGACGTACATATGCTGATAAAGGAGAACGTCCTGATACCTATTCCAAAACCTTTGATATTTACGTAGATAAATCCCATATGTCTTGGCTAAATATCAAAAATTGTATAGGCGATAATAATTCCAAAATTACTGAAATCAACACGCCTTGTGATAATCTCGATCTCACGTTGGACCAGATTAAACAATTTGCAGAATATCAGGCACAGGATGTACATTTCCCACAGAATCGCTATCAGTTGGAAAGTGCAGTTTGGAGTGAAGGCCATGAGGCAAGTTACAAAGTGTATGTTTGTTTTGTTCAAAGTGTAGCTTCATCAGATCAGGTACGTGCATTCGTTTTCGATGAAAACACCAATGCATTAAATACCACCATGTCTGAGCAAATCAATTCAAATGCAGAGTTAATGTCTGAACTGCTTGAGAATTGTATCAAGTTCGAATGTGAAATTGATGAAGAAACTGTTGTCCTTGAAGGTGACGCTGTAGAAGTTGCAAAGTCTGAGATTTCTGAGGATATTAAAGAAGCAGAAAAACAACTTGTCATTGAAGAAGAAAATGCTCAAAATGCAGATTCTTCCAACATACAAGCTCTATCAATCACTACAAACTCATCTTCGGATAAAAAAAGATTGCATAAAAAGGCTCTTTATGACTCTTTGTCTTTTGAACTGGAACTTCAAAAGATTTTTAATGAGGACGACCCTGATGAGATTTGGCTTATTAGTCCATGGATTAGAAAAGGGGCATTTATGCATGACCGAGGTCCATTGATTGAAAATTTCTTGAAGGATGAAAACAAGAGAGTTTTTATCGCTTATTCTGAACCCGCGTCAAATAATGACGGAAAGCCAATGATGGACGAAGAGGTAGAACCTGGTATTATGCAATTAGATAATCAATATCCAAACTTCTTCTATGTACAATTGCCAGAGTTTCATCTTAAGAATGTAATTGAGGTTAAAGGAAATCAGAAGGTTTTATTCTCAGGAAGTTTTAATGTCTTGTCTTTCTCTGTGTCTGAACAACAGAAGCATGTTCGAAGAGAAGAAATGACGTTAGCTCATCATACAGTTGCAAAAAACAAATATGCAGATTTTCAACTGGAGTTTGCTGAGATATATGCGTCAAGAATTATGAAAGAAATTGAAAATCTTGATATTGAATCTCTTAATAACTATAAAAATGAGCGTTTAGATTATTTCTTAGGTATTGATAACCCAGAAATTCATAAGCTATTTAGTCCGATTGAAGATTTGCTTGAGGAAAAGATCCTGGGATTCCTAAAGGAGAATCTTTACAAGCAACTTACCAAAATCGGTCATGAGTTGGTGGCTGCGTCTAATATGGGAGGCCTTAATGCGAAAGACAAGAAGAAGTACAAGTCTTCTTTAGAGAACATATTAAAAGAACTCTCTACCAACGCAATTGATGATCCATCTATTTTAGAGTTGCTGGATAATAACCAAAAATTACTTAATGTCATACCTGATAAGAAAATTTTCCCAGGTAAGACACAAAAAAATACATGTTCAACTATTCAGCCTAAAACCCCAAAGTCTTTGTCTGTGCTTTCTGATTCTAAAAACGTCTCTATCTCAGAAATAAAGGTGTTGGTATCTGATGCAATGGACGGTAGCCAAGGCGATCGAATAACTATGGAATCTGTGAATACAGCTAAGAAAATGTGCTCTCCAACGAATCTCAGTCTCGAGAATGTTGACAAGTTGTTCAAGGTTCTTGCCGGTACAAATGTTTTGGCTTGTGCAATTAAGTTCCATATAGAGAAGAAAATGGGACTTGCGGATGTCCAGAATTCTCTTCGTAGGGTTATCAAGAAGTGCGAAGATTTCGATAATCTAAGCATTATCTACAATGAAGTTCAGAAACGAATCATATTTGATCTTGAGGGGGTTCAATTCCAATTCGAGAAATTTGATGTAAATGCAGAACTTATGGAATTCATTAATGGTCACGTAAATCGTGTGTCAAGATGGGATGGAAGCAAAACATTCTTGTATTCAACAGAGATATTGGATATTGCAACAAAATATAAAATAAAATAGTTATGTCAAGATTCGAATCTTCTAGATTTGTACGCAACCCAAAGGTGATGCATGTGGACATCTTAAAGTCCACATGCGACGCCCTTGGGTGGTCATATTCCATTAAAGGGAATGAGTTATTAGTAACAGATGCTAAGCAAGGAAGCAAATTATATGGAGAATATGCATTAAAAGTTAACCTCGCAACTAATGAAGTTACATATAATACGTATTATATGCCTAATGCAGAACAAAAGGTGGAAGAATTGCAAAATCAGTTCTATGCACTTAATGCGGAATATGCAAAAAAATCATTAGTGCAAGAATTTAAGAAAAAAGGATTCACCTATAAGTCCAACGATCGTTTTGCACCAACCACAGAGGAAGTTTATAGTTTCTTTATGGTCGGACGCTCAAAAGACAAAAACGAGGATGAACCTGTTGCGCAAATCAAATTTATCATCTTAAAGGATGGCACCATTGTAACAGATTCTGACTACCTTCCTAATGATGTAAATGAGAGAGCTCATGATGCAATGGATATACTAGAGCAATTGTTGGGAAATAAGAGAGTCATGACTAAAAAAGAAAACATCCCTACTAAATACTTGGCAAAAATGAAACCACGTCGAGTAAATACGCAATCTATAGGACAAAAATAACATGGAAGCTATATATTCAAAAATCAAAGATATGCTTAAGGCATATTACCCAGTATTATATCTTACGAGCTACGAATATGACAGAACAAAACAAAAGATTGAAGGGATAGTCAATATTCTTAGATCAGAGAATAAGAATGTGCGTTTGTTCAATTGGAACTGCGTTGATGGACTTAGATTAATAGAGGGTGTCACCCAATTTCTTGTTAAAAATAGGGATGGAGAAGAAATTGTGGAGCCAGAAGAGACTCTTAAATATATTCTTAATGATAGAGAATCCAGTAAGGATATATTTGTTTTGGAGGACTTTAACAATTACATTGAAGAAGAGAATGTAAAATTTTACATACGTTCAATTGCTGAGAAAGCAAGACATACTAACTCTCACGCCATTGTGTTATCAGCTGTTTACAAACTGCCTATTGAACTTGAGAAATATGTAACCGTATTGAACATTCCTTTACCAAATAGAGGGGATATGGAGAAAACCCTCGGTGTGGTTGAAAGACAATGCAAAATCAACCTCACTATAGAAATGAGAAACCGAATGGTTGATGCTGCATTAGGAATGACTTCAATGGAAGCAGATCTCGCTTTTTGTTTGGCAGCAGTAAAGGATGATTTAGGTGAAAACGCACCTTATACAGTATCATCGGAAAAGGAACAGATTATTCGTAAGTCAGGTATTCTTGATTATTTTCCCAAGAATGAGAATTTGAAAGATGTAGGGGGTATGGAAGTACTCAAAGATTGGCTTTTTAAGAGGAAAAAGGCTTATGAGAAGAAAGCACGAGATTTTGACTTACAAGAACCAAAAGGATTGCTTTTACTTGGTGTTCCTGGTTGTGGAAAAAGTCTGACGGCAAAAACAATTGCTTCGTTTTGGAATATGCCTTTGCTAAGGCTTGATATAGGTAAAGTTTTTCAGGGGGTGGTCGGAAGTAGTGAAGACAATATTCGTAAAGCGATTGCAACAGCAGAAGCAGTTGCACCATGTGTATTGTGGATTGATGAGATAGAAAAAGGGTTGAATGGAGTGCAATCAAGCGGGGTGACTGACGGCGGAGTAACTTCAAGAATATTCTCGACAATTCTTACATGGATGCAAGAGAAAACTTCTCCTGTATTTGTCGTAGCTACCGCAAATAATATCAATCTCCTGCCACCAGAATTGTTGCGAAAGGGTCGTTTCGATGAAATATTCTTTGTAGATCTCCCAAGCCAGAAAGAACGCGAAAACATATTTGCCATCCATTTGAAAAAGAAAGGACAAGATCCATCTCAATACCCGATGGAAATGCTTGGCAAAAAAACGGAAGGTTTCAATGGTGCAGAAATAGAAGAATGCATTAAGGAAGCTATGTTTGCAGCCTATGTAGAGGCGCCTGACACCCCCCAATTACAGAGTAAGCACTTGGTAGATGCAATTTCAAAAACTGTTCCACTATCAACAACGATGAAAGAGCAAATTGCTGCGCTTAGAAATTGGGCAGCAACGAGAGCAAAGAATGCTTCAATTATTGTAAGGGAAGAGGAACAGAAGGAAATGCCAATTCTTCTAACTCGTCCAGAGTTGGAATTGGAAAGGTCATTTAACTTGAATAACTCTAAAGAGAATAAATAATGAGAACAAATTTGGTGTTTATAATAGCGTTGCCCCACCTCTTTCCATTCCGAACAGAGAAGTGAAAAACGTTTATGCCGATGGTACTGCAAATGCGGGAGAGTAGGTAAATGCCAGCCCGGAAGCAAACAGGGATGATAACGTGTGATGCAAGAATAATTCAAAATGTATAAAACTATGTTTAATAAAAATTATTTTATTAACATCGGTGGCATATAGATTGAACAGTCCCAAGACAAAGGGGCTGGTTCAAAAAAGCCATCCCCGTTTAAGGAAGAGTTTTAGAAGCAGATGGGTAAGCATTTTGCAGATCTAATTTGGTGGTCAACAATTGGTCTATTACTAATAATCTTTCTTTAATGGGACCTCCTGAGCAAGAGGGTAAAAGGCTCTATTTAATTTATATTTCTATGACCGAACTCGAACTACAACAATACCTTCTCCGCGAGTACCCACAGGAGAACACTCGCTGCGAATGGAAGGAATTTAAGAATCTTAAGAACTCGTTCTGTGGGGACGAAAAGAATGATGTTATTTCCTATGTGTCGGCTATCGCCAACATGGAGGGAGGAGATTTAGTGATAGGCGTTCATGACAAGACATTGGAGATTGTTGGAACGGACACTTATAACTATGATAAGCAAAAGGCAATATTGCGTCTAGCAGAAAGATGCGTAAATCTTTCAACAGAAGACTTATATATAGATGAGTTTATCACAGATGATACTAATCGTAAAGTATGGGTTATACATATTCCCAAACATCTACCCAAACGACCCGTGTTTGCTCATAATAAGGCATGGCAACGAATAGAGGATTCTCTCGTAGCAATGACTACTGAACGCACGAGTGCAATTCTTGATGAACCGATTTTCAGTGAAACGGATTGGTCGGCACAAATTGTATCTGATGCAACGATTGACGACCTTGATGAAGTTGCCATAGCTAAAGCTCGTATGATGTTCAAGAAAGTACACAGCAGAATCCCTGAAGCCGAAGTAAATGCATGGACAGTGGAAACATTCTTGAGCAAGTGCGGCATAATGAAGAACGGAGGAATCACTCGTGCTGCGATTATTCTTCTTGGTAAATATGAATCCGCTTTCAAGCTACGTCCAGCTGTTGTTCAGGTGACTTGGACGAGACGGGATGAAAAGCAAGATGTTGTGGATTACGAACACTTCACCGTGCCATTTATATTAACCGTAGATGAGATCTTATCAAAGATTGAAAATCTAACCATGCGTGAAATGCCGGGAGGCACGCTCTTCCCAGACACGATGAAGCAATATGACGACTATACTATCCGTGAAGCTCTTCATAACTGCATTGCCCATCAAGATTACACGATGCAGCAGCGAATCAATTTTGTAGAAAATCCGACTTACCTTTATTACTCCAATGCAGGGAGTTTCATTCCTGGTACTTTGGAAAATGCTTTAACAAATGAAGAGCCTCAAGCATATTTCCGCAATGAGTGTCTTTGTAGGGCAATGGTTGATTTCAACATGATAGACACAGTAAGTAGAGGTATCAAGAAAATGTTTAATGAACAATGGCGTCGCCATTTTCCAATGCCTGATTATGAAATTGACGCTAAAAACAGAAAAGTGTCGGTACGCATTTATGGCAATGAAATAAATAAACAATATACTAATTTACTCAAAACCAACGATTCACTGACCTTATGGGACTGCATATCATTAGATGCAGTCCAAAAGGGCAGAGCTATTCATGAGGATGTTGCGCAGAATTTACTAAACAGAGGACTTATTGAGGGCGAAGCTCCCAATTATACAATATCTTTAGGGATTGCAAAGGCCACTAATCAACTGCAGGGTTATACTAAGCAGAAAGGACTTGATAAGGAGAAAATGAAACAGATGATTTTGCAGTATCTTAAGAATGCCGGTACAGATGGAGCGAAACGTGATAGTATTTATGAATATATCAAAGATGTAATGCCGCAAGTTAAGACGCATGAACAGCAATTGAGACTTTTAGGAGATATACTTAGCGCATTAAGTGTGGATAAACTTATTTACGCAAAAGGACGGATATGGTTCTTAAAAGAATAGTCATAACAGAAGATTTTGACGGTTTATTCCAATTATAGCGGAAATTATAACGGATTCCGTCATATTATAGCGGATAATGAAATACGATTAACTCATGTCAAATTCGTAAATTGAAGAAGTATGTTATTAGGAGAAAGAATAAAAGAATTAAGAGCAGAGCACGGAGTACTGCAAAGACAATTGGCTGCACTACTTGAAATAGATACTCCGATGTTCAGCAAAATAGAGCGCGGAGACAGACGAGCTAAACGGACACAAGTAATACAATTGGCAGAATATTTCAATATAGATAAAAATGAACTTCTCACTCTATGGTTAGCAGACAAAGTATTAGATGCGGTAGAGGATGAAGACGAATTAAAACACGATGCGATAGAGGTTGCACAAAAAAGAATAGGCTAACGCTTACAATTGTCGGGAACTATATGGTATCATAATAATCTAATTCCCGACATTATTATTTGATACTCAAATTACTAAATTGCGATATTCGGTTCAAAGCGTGGTGCTGAAAACTTATTTTAGAAAGTCAGGTCGTAGGAAACCTTATAGCATAAAATAAGCAACAGCCCCACGCCTATATCCACAAGTGGATACGACGCGAGAAGATGTCCGCCTATTCTCTGCTAAAAAGTGGAATTTCCTACGTTCGACTTTCGAGAATAAACTTACACTTTCCGTGTATTCAATATGTCATCGCAAATATAGCGATATAGACGGAAAATGCAAAACATCCTGCCCTTTCGGGCGCCATTGCCATTATGAACGGTGCAAAGTTCCTCAAAACAAACATTTTCTGCAACAAGTGCAACTGTGGATTCGAAACTTTGTTAGTTGCAATTTGGGGCTGTGTCACCTATGATTTTGCGGATCGTACGGGCCTCACACAACGAAAGGAGGGCGCTGAACTAAAGTTCAGCGCCCTCCTTCGTCTTCCAAAATAATTTTACTTTTCGGAACTCTTCTCGAGCCCCATCTTTTCGATCAGGGCCTTGGTTTCGGGCTTGTGGCCCCGGAAATTCACATAGAGCGTCATCGGATGTTCGTGACCGCCCTTCGAAAGAATCTCGCGGCGGAAAGCCTCCGCCACTTCGGGATTGAAAATACCCTTCTCCTTGAACAGCGAGAAGGCATCGGCCGCAAGTACCTCGGCCCACTTGTACCCATAGTAACCCGCAGCATATCCGCCGGCAAAAATATGACTGAAAGCCGGCGACATCGCGGCTCCATCAACCACAGGCAGGATCTGCGACGGAGCCATCGCCGTCCGTTCAAACAGTTCGACATCGCCCTCGAACGGCTTGTCGATCGAATGCCATGCCATGTCGTTGAGCGCATACGCGACCTGACGGACGTTGAAATAGGCCGCCTGATAGTTCTCCGCTGCGACGATCTTGGCAATCAGGTCGGCAGGAATCGGTTCTCCGGTCTTGTAATTCACGGCCCACAAGTCGAGGAACTCTTTCTCGGTCGCCCAATTCTCCATGATCTGCGAAGGCAGCTCAACGAAATCCTGATATACGTGCGTACCGCTGATCGACTCGTGCTCTCCCTCCGAAAGAATGGCGTGCAGCGCGTGTCCGAACTCATGCAGGAAAGTTTCGAATTCACTGAAAGTAAGCAGTGAAGGAGTCGTATCGGTCGGCTTGGTGAAGTTCATCACCAGCGACACCAGCGGGCGGGTTTCGTGTCCCTCGACGATTGAAACGCTCCGGAACTCGGTTTCCCAAGCCCCGCCGCGTTTGGTAGCCCGGGGGAAGAAGTCGAGGTAAAGTTCCGCCAGGAAGCGACCGTCCTTGTCGGTCACGTCGTAAGCCGTCACCTCGGGATGATAGACCGGGACTTCGGGATTCGGCGTGAAATTAAGGCCGTAGAGCTTATTGGCGAGCAGGAATACCCCCCGCTTCACGCTGTCCAACTGCAAGTAGGGTTTCACCAACTCTTCGTTGAGTTCGTATTTCTCATGGCGATACTTCTCCGAGTAATAAGCCATATCCCAGGGCATGACCTCGCCTTCGAAACCCTGCGAGCGGGCATACTCCCCGATCGTATTGTAATCCTTCACGGCATACTCCTTGGTCCGGGCAAGCAATTCTCCCAGGAAAGCATTGACCGTCTGCGCGTTTTCAGCCATCCGATCGGCCAGCACGTAATCGGCGTACGTCGGATACCCCAACAGGTTGGCGATCTTCAGACGCAGATTGACCATCCGCTCGATGTTCTCCGTATTGTCGAACTCACCGCCCAGACAGAGGGAACTGTTCGCCCGCCAGAGTTTCTCCTTCAGCTCCCGGTTGGTCGAATACTCCATGAAAGGAATGTAACTCGGTGCCTGGAGCGTCACCGTCCATCCCTGCTCGCCACGGGCCTTGGCTTCGGCGGCCATACCGTCCCGCACGAAATCGGGAAGTTCGGCCACCTGCGCCGGATCCGTGATATTGATCGTAAAGGCATTCGTGGCAGCCAGCACATTGCGGCTGAACCGGAGCGAAAGCTCCGAAAGTTCGGTCGAATATTGCCGGTACAGCTCCTTGTCCTCGTCGGAAAGATTCGCACCGCTGCGCACGAAACCGTTATAGATTTCCTCCAGCAATTTCTTATCCTCTTTCGAAAGGAACCATCCCGGATGTTCATAGACGGCCTTCACACGCTCGAAGAGCTGCGGGTTGAGCGATATGTCGTTGGACAGGGCCGTCAGTTTGGGCTGTACGTTCTCGGCCACCTGCTGCATCTCGGGCGTAGCATCCGCTTCGAGCAGGTTGAAAAAAATACCTTCGACCCGCGAAAGCAGCCGGCCCTGACGATCGAGCGCCACGATCGTATTATTGAAGGTCGGCTTGGCCGGATTGTTCACGATCGCGTCGATTTCGGCACGCGACACGGCGATCGCGGCATCGAACGCCGGTTCGTAATCGGACACCCGGATCCGATCGAACGGCGGGGTTTCGTGCGGCGTATTCCATTCCGCGAGCAAGGGGTTGTTCGTATCAATTTCAGGCAGTTGGGCGACGGGCATCGTATGGTCCGCGCATCCGGCTGCCAAAGCGGTTAAAAATGTCATAACAATCTTTTTCATCGGTTAATTAGATTTTAGGCTTTTCATTCGGTTCGAGAGTCACGACGGGCACGGCAAGGCTGTCGGCAGGTTCTTCGGGCAGCTCCTCCATCAGGCCGCAGGCCACGAGCATCGCCCGTTTATCGGGATCGGCCCCGCGAAAATCCCGGTAGAGGGTCATACCGTCCGCCGAACCACCCCGCGAAAGCAGCGTCCGGAATTTCCGGGCGGTCGCACGGTCGAATACGTCGCCGGTCTGTTCGAAAGCCCGGAAAGCGTCTTTGTCGAGGACCTGCGCCCAGATATAGAAATAGTATCCCGACGCATAGCCCCCATCGAAAATATGCAGGAAATAGGGATAGCGGTAGCGGGGCTGTATCTGCGGGATCAATCCCCGGCGACCGTACACGGCATCGGCTTCGAACTCGTTCACATCGAAAGGTTCGTACTCCGTAATAGCGTGAATATCCATATCGGTAAGAGCGGCAGCTACCAGTTCGGTGACAATGAAGCCCTGGTTGAACTTGCCGCTTTCGCGGATGCGTTTGATCAAGCGTTCGGGAATCACCTCTCCCGTCGTATAATTGATCGCATAGTGGCGCAGCACCTCGGGTTCGGTCGCCCAATTCTCCATGATCTGCGAAGGGAGCTCCACGAAATCGCCCTCCACCCTGCCGAGCGACCGGTATTTCACGTCGGCGAAAAGCGCATGCAGCCCGTGCCCGAACTCATGAAAAAGGGTCTGGACCTCATCGAGCGTAAGCAGCGAAGGCGTCAATTTGGTCGGCGGAGTAAAATTGCATACGATGGCGACCACAGGAGCGATGCGTTCGTCGCCTTCGTAGCGCTGGCTGCGGAACGCGGTACACCACGCACCGCTGCTCTTGCCGCTGCGCGGAAAAAAGTCGAAATAGAGCACGCCCAAATGAGTCCCGTCCACGTCGAGCACCTCATATACCGAGCAATCCTTGTGGTAAACCGGTGCGACCAACGGACGGAACGTAATCCCGTAAAGCCGGTTCGCCAGCGAAAAAGCGCCTTCCCGAACATTTTCGAGCGAAAAATAGGGCCGCAGCGCAGCATCGTCGAGTGCATATTTGTCCTTGCGCACCTTTTCGGCGTAATACCACCAATCCCAGGGTTCGAACGTCGCCCCCGGCACATCCCGCTGCAACATCGTATTCATCTCGGCCATCTCTTCCTTGGCCCGATCGAGCGCCGGAGTCCACACTTCGTTCAACAACTCATAAACGGCAGCGGGCGTTCCGGCCATCTGGTCGGCCGTCACATAAGCCGCATAGGAGGGATAGCCCAGCAAGCGGGCTTTCTCGTTGCGCAAGCGGGCGAAATCGTTCACCAGAGAGCGGTTATCGTACTCGCTGCCTTCGTTGCAGCGGTCGATATACGCTTTGTACAACTGCTCCCGCAAATCGCGTCGAGCAGAATACGTGAGAAACGGAATCCGGCTGGAAGCGTCGAGCGTAACGACCCACGCATCGTTCATCCCCAGCTCCGCAGCCTTCTCCCGGGCTATGCCCTGCACGCTTGCAGGAAGTCCGTCAAGCTGTTTATCAGTCAGTTTCAGCACGAAATCATTCGTCGCCCGAAGAACATTATTGCCGAATTTCACGGGCAGCAGCGCCAATTCGCCGTTAATTTGGCGCAACCGCTCCTTCTGCTGCGGATCGAGCAGCGCTCCGGCCCGCACGAATTTACCGTAAATCTTCTCCACCAGGCGCGTCTGCACGGCATCGAGACCCAAGCTGCCGCGACGGTCGTAAACGGCTTTGATCTTGTCGAAAAGCACCTCGTCGAGCAGAATATTGTCCCGATGGGCGGCCAGCAACGGCATCGCCTGCTCTTTCGCAGCCAATAGCTGATCGTTCACGTCGGCCGAACAGAGCATGTTGAAAACCAGCCCCACCTGCTCCAGCATCAAGCCCGAGCGGTCGTAAGCCAGGATGACATTCTCGAAAGAGGGCTGATCGCCGTTGGATTTGATGGCGTCGATCTCGGCTTCCTGGATCGACATCGCCCGCTGGAAGGCAGGCAGAAAATGTTCGGGCCGGATCCGGTCGAAAGGAGGCACGCCGTAGGGCGTTTCCCACTCCTCGAAGAACGGATTCTCCGCCACCTCTTTGCGCTGGTTGCATCCCGTAGTCATAAGCAGAATCAATGAAATTAAAAATAAAGAATATCGCTTCATCGGTTCGTTGGATTTTATTTACCTTTGCAAAGGTAAACAATTTATAAAAAATGCAACTGTTTTACGCCCCCGATATCGTTCCTCCGGAATATACGCTCAGCGAGGAAGAGTCGAAACACTGCATCCGCGTGCTTCGCATGACCTGCGGCGAAGAGCTGCACATCACCGACGGCCGCGGCAACCTCTACCGCTGTGAAATCGTGGACGACAATCCCAAGCGCTGCCGGGTACGGGTGCACGACACCAACAGCGAATTCGGCAAGCTGCCCTATCGCCTGACGATGGCCGTCGCCCCGACGAAAAACAACGACCGGTTCGAATGGTTCCTCGAAAAAGCCACGGAAATCGGGGTCGCGGAGATCATCCCCCTCGCCACGGAGCATAGCGAGCGACGCACGCTCAAGCCCGAACGGGAGAACAAGGTCATCACGGCTGCCGTGAAACAGTCGCTCAAAGCCTACCACCCCCGCCTGCACGAAATGACCCCGCTGCGACAGGTCATCAAGCAGCCCTTCGACGGACAGAAATTCATCGCCCACTGCGACGCTCCCCGTTCGGCCCTGGGCAAGGCATTCCTGCCCCGCATCCTGCACAAAGGAGGCGACGTACTGGTTCTGATCGGGCCGGAAGGGGACTTCTCGCCCGAGGAGATCGACCTGGCCGTCCGGGGAGGTTTCCGCGAAATCACGCTCGGCTCGCAGCGCCTGCGCACGGAAACGGCCGCCGTCATGGCGACCGCATTGGTGGCTGCCGCCAACGAACCCGAAATCGGAACGGACGACAGACAACCGTCTTCAAAACCGGCACAATGAAACAACTTTGGGAAATATTCTGGTCGTTTTTCAAAATCGGACTCTTCACCTTCGGAGGCGGCTACGCCATGATCCCGCTGATCCAACGCGAGGTGATCGACCACCGCAAGTGGATCCCCGCTTCGGAATTTCTCGACCTGCTGACCCTGGCACAATCGGTCCCCGGCCCTATTGCGATCAACACGGCCGTCTTCGTCGGATACAAACGCTCGGGGCTCCGAGGCGCCTGCGCATCGCTGCTGGGCGCCGTGCTGCCGTCGTTCCTCATCATCCTGGCGATCGCCCTCTTCTTCGCGGGCATCCGTCAGAACCCCGTCGTCGATGCAGCCTTCAAAGGAATGCGCCCGGCGGTCGTTGCCCTGATCATCGCTCCGCTGGTCACCCTCACGCGGGGCATGCACTGGAGCATGATCGTGCTGGCCGCCGCACTGGCCGGACTGATCTGGTGGCTGGGTCTTTCACCGGTACTGATTCTTGCCGCCGGTGCAGGTGCAGGCATCGTCTGGGAATTGTCTATCGCAAAAAAGAGTAAGCAATGATATTCTGGGAACTGTTCGTCAGCTATCTGAAAATCGGATTCTTCGGCTTCGGCGGCGGTTACGCCATGCTGTCGCTGATCCAAAACGAAGTGGTCGTCCAGCACGCCTGGATGACCAACGCCGAATTCGCCGACATCGTGGCCGTATCGCAGATCACGCCCGGCCCCATCGCTATCAATTCGGCGACTTACGTGGGTTACACAGTTGGAATGCAAAGCGGCAGCGTATGGTACGGTATTCTGGGCTCGGTCATTGCGACTTTCGCGGTCTGCCTGCCGTCGATGACGCTGATGATTCTGGTCGCCCGCTACATCGCCCGACTCAAGGGCAATCCGCTGGTAAGCGGCGCCATGCGGGGACTCCGCCCGGTAGTGATCGGCATGATTGGGGCGGCCGCGCTCCTGCTGATGTTTCCGCAGGACGCAGGCGACGCCAGCTTCATCGACTTCTGGAGTTGGATTCTCTTCGGCGGCGTACTCGCAGGCTCCTACTTCAAACTCAATCCGATCCTGATGATCGTCCTCTCGGCTGCCGCAGGCATCGCGATTTATCTTTAACCGCTTACTCTCCTCCGGCGACGAAGAAGATGCCGCCCGTAAAGAGCACTACCAGGAAAGAGATCAGGGCCAATGCCGTAAGCACCATGAATCCGATGTGCACGAAGCCCCATTTCTCGCCTCCGTGCGGCAGTTTCGGCGAGGTCAGAGCCGCGATAAGACCCACGATCGGCGTAAGGATCAGACTTAAAACGAACGTCCAGGCGAATCCGATCTTGCGGCGGCTGCCGACGAGCCCGATCAGCACGGAAATAAGACACCAGGTCAGGATACCCAGCACAATAGAGAGCGTAGTCATAATTTCATAAGTTTTTCAAACCGCTCTGCCCCGTGCCGGCAACCCGATCGTCGGCTACCTGGCAAAACGACAGTACGTCCCCAGGGGAAGCCGCTTGCCGGCCCGGTCGTCGAAGCAGAGTTCTCCGAATTGTTCTTCAAACGGCGTGCCGAAGGCCTGCCGCACGGCGGTCGAAGCGAGCGTTGCCGACAGCCCCATCGAATAGAGGTTCAACACCAGGAACGCTCCGCACGGCTCCAGCAACCGGGCACAACATTCGAGCATCTCGCCGATGTTATCCTCCAGAATCCACTTTTCGCCGTTGGCACCCCGTCCGTAAGCCGGAGGATCGAGGATAATTCCGTTGTAGCGATTACCTCGCCGCACCTCGCGCTGCACGAATTTGAGCGCGTCTTCGACGATCCAGCGCACCCCCTCCAAGCCGCTCTGCTCCATATTCTCCCGCGCCCAGGTCACGACCTGTTTGACCGAATCCACGTGGGTCGTATCGGCTCCCGCAGCCCGGGCCGCGAGCGTCGCTCCGCCCGTATAGGCAAAGAGATTCAGGACCTTCGGCGTCCGTTCCTCCGCTCTCATCCGCACACAGTTGTCGTAGATGAAATTCCAGTTGGCCGCCTGCTCCGGAAAAAGCCCCACGTGTTTGAACGAAGTGAGGCCCAAGCGCATGCGCAGCCGCATCCCTTCGTAGGCGTAGTCCACCGTCCACCGGGACGGCATCCCGGACCGCAACCGCCACTCCCCGCGTTCTTCGCTGCGTCCGTCGCGCAGGAACGAGGCGTCGGCCAGGCGGCGCCACTCCTGCTCCGTAAGACTCCGCCGCCAAATGGCCTGCGGCTCAGGCCGGCGCACGACATAACGGCCGAAGCGTTCGAGTTTCTCGAAATCGCCGGAGTCGATAAATTCATAATCGGGAAATCGGGGAATCAGGGTTTCAAACATGGAATTATCTTTTATCATACATCATATAACGAATTTTCCGGTCCCGTGCACGGCATACTGCCGACATCCTTCTTTTACCGGCCTGCAGCGAACAGGTGTGGGCCAAGCAAATTTCACCAAGCCGCCCCAGCAGAAACGGAACTCGCCCGCAACTTCCACCGCCGAAGAAACAAGACCGTTCCGGCCAATCGGAAGCACGGGACCCTTTTGTTATTTTCGATCGCTCTCGTCGATCAGGCTCATCTCGCACCGGGCACAGTCGAACCGGAGCCGGTATCGGAACCGGCCGCGCACCAGAAACAGCTCTCCTTTCAGCGTCGGATGCTCCTTCAGGCACTGCCCGATCTCACGCCGAATGCAATAGGCCGAACGCATGACCGGATGCCCTGCCGTCGCAGGTTCCAAATCGAGTCCGCGTGCAATTTGCCGCACCCCGTGATCGCGGTAAAACTCCTCGGCCAGACGATTCGTAACATTCTCCTCGGCCGCAAGGACTTTCGACGGATAGGGCGCCGACCGATCCTCGGGCAAAATCGCATGGACGACAGGGCGGTCGAGCCGCGCCCGCCGCAAACGCTCCAATCCTTCGCGGCGCAGCTCCGCCAGCAACGACACCGGCACGAAACGGTCGCACCCTTCGGAGCGAACCTCCCGCACGTCGAAAATCGTATCTCCGCTGCGGGAAAGTTGTGCGGCGACGGTTTCCAACATCTTCCGGGAATCTTTCGCCGGTTCGAACACCCCGTCGCGCGTAACCTCGGCCGCAACCCCCTCGCAATCGGTAAAACGCACCGTTACTCGCTGCGGCGTTATCGCCGCGTCGGCACGCACGGGAATCACGCGCCGCGTACGGCTGCGGTCGAGGGCCAACGAAAAGCGGCGGTCGAAATTGCGGAACACCTCCGCCCCGGGGACGACACCCTCCATCCGGTTGGGCACGATCCGATTTCCGGCGACCTCATTGACATTGGTACCCGCCAACCCGTTTCGGGTCCGGAAACAGATGCCGTCCCCAGGCGCCAGGTCGTGTGGCTCGGCCAACGTGAAACTCCGGCCATCGACCCGGGCTACCCGGCCCACGAACTCGCCGACAGCTTTGGGCGTGTCGAACGATGCGACTCCCGCCCGGCGACCGTCGAAGAAATACTCCGACTCGCCCCGCGTGAAACTCTTCGAAGGATCCGGCTGAAAGTCCGGCCGGCTCTCTCCCACCGACGAGCGGCAGAATCCCGGCCGTGACGCGAGCTCCCGATCGATCCGCTGGCGGTAATGGCTCACGACATTTTTAATATATCCGACATCCTTCAGGCGTCCTTCGATCTTGAACGAGGTAATCCCCGCATCGATCAGCTCGCCTATACGGTCCGACAAATTCAAATCCCGCACCGACAACAAATGCCGCCCCTTGACGACCGTACGCCCGGACTCGTCCACCAGATCGTAGGTCAGGCGGCAGGGCTGGCTGCAAGCGCCCCGGTTACCGCTGCGTTCGCTCATCGAACGCGACAGGAAACAGCGGCCGCTGTACCCCACGCAGATCGCCCCGTGGACGAAACACTCCAGATCGCCCCCGCAGGCGGCGCGGATCGCACGGATCTCGTCGAACGACAAGGCCCGCTCCAGAATCACGCGGGCAAAGCCGCAGCGCTCCAGAAAAAGCGCCTGCTCCGGCGTGCGTGTGGCCGCCTGTGTCGAAGCGTGCAACTCGACCGGCAGATTCATCCGCCGCAGCGCCATGTCCTGCACGATCAGGGCGTCCACCCCAGCGGCGATCAGCTCCCTGGCCTGCCGCTCGGCTTCGGCCAATTCGCCGTCATAGAGCAACGTATTGAGCGTAGCATGCACCCGTACACCGTATTGATGGGCATACTCTACCGCCCGGGCGATCTCCTCGGCCGAATTGCCCGCCGCGTGGCGCGCACCGAAGCGGGCGCCTCCGATATAGAGGGCGTCGGCGCCGTAATCGACCGCAGCGACGGCCGCCTGCAAATCTTTGGCGGGAGCAAGTAATTCGATGGATTTCACGGTGCTTTGTCGGAAAATATGCCGAAGAAAAAACCCGAAACGACATCCGGTTCCCCCGGGCCGCGTCGAGGCGTGTCTTATCTCGGGGCAAAAGTAAAAAATAATCGGCAAATGTGCTTGCGATTGGGGTTTGTTTTGTAATTTTGCTCTCCGAACACGTAATATTTCAAGACCATGCTTACGATCAAGCAACTCAGGGACGACCGCGAGGCGGCCATCCGCCGTCTGGCAAAAAAAGGAGTGGACGCCGCTCCGGTAATCGCCGAAATCGAAAAACTGGACGACCGCCGCAAGGCGATCCAGCATGAACTGGACGAATGTCTGGCCACACAGAACCAGGCGGCCAAACAAATCGGTGCATTGATGGGTCAGGGACGGCGCGACGAAGCCGAAGCCAAAAAAGCGGAAGTCGCGTCCCTCAAGGAGCGGTCGAACGCGCTGAATGCCGAATTCAAAGAGGTTTCGGATGCTCTTCAGGCCGCGATCGTCACCCTGCCGAACTTCCCGGCCGACATCGTGCCCGAAGGCAAAACGGCGGAAGACAATCTGGTCGTGAAACTGGTCGAAAGCTATACGCAATTGCCCGAAAACCCGCTGCCCCACTGGGAGCTGGCCCGCAAATACGACATCATCGACTTCGACCTGGGCGTAAAGCTCACCGGCGCGGGGTTCCCCGTTTATAAGGGACAGGGCGCCCGGTTGCAGCGTGCGCTCATCAACTTCTTCCTCGACTGCAACACGCGGGCCGGGTATCTGGAAGTGGAGCCTCCGGTCATGGTCAATGAAGCCTCCGGCTTCGGCACGGGACAACTGCCCGACAAGGAGGGACAGATGTACCATGCCACGGCGGACAACTTCTACCTCGTTCCGACGGCCGAAGTGCCCGTGACGAACATCTACCGCGACGTGATTCTCGACGAGAAGGATTTTCCGGTGAAGATGACCGCCTACACCCCCTGTTTCCGCCGCGAAGCCGGGTCGTACGGCAAGGATGTGCGCGGACTGAACCGTCTGCACCAGTTCGACAAGGTGGAGATCGTACAGTTGAGCCTTCCCGAAAAGAGTTACGAGGCGCTGGACGGCATGGTGGCCCACGTCGAAAGCATCGTCAAGGCACTGGAGCTGCCCTACCGCATCCTCCGACTCTGCGGCGGCGACATGTCCTTCACCTCGGCGCTGACTTATGATTTCGAGGTATATTCCGAAGCGCAGAAACGCTGGCTCGAAGTGTCGTCCGTGTCGAATTTCGAGTCGTTCCAGGCCAACCGCCTGAAACTCCGCTACAAGGATGCCGACAAAAAGACGCGGCTGGCACACACGCTCAACGGCTCCTCGCTGGCCCTACCCCGCATCGTGGCGGCCCTGCTGGAGAACAACCAGACGCCCGACGGCATCCGGATTCCTGAAGCGTTAATTCCTTATACGGGCTTTGATATGATTAAATAAATTTTTATATTTGCACCGTCAACACACAACTTAAACAATACAAAAAAATGGCTTACAAAATTAGTCCCGATTTGTGCGTAGCTTGCGGCACATGTATCGACGAATGTCCGGTAGAGGCAATCTCGGCCGGTGATGTTTATGTAATCGATCCTGACAAGTGCATCGACTGCGGCACCTGCGCAGGCGTTTGCCCGAGCGAAGCGATCAAGCCCGAATAATTTTACAAGAAGGCATAAAAAAGCTCTTCCCTCGAAAGGAAGAGCTTTTTTATTGTCTATTCCCAAGTGGATCTGCCGACACGCCCGAAACCCGGGGCCGATCCACCCATACGGCCTGCCGCCGGTCAGGGATTCACAACAGTTTTCCAGCCGATTTCAACGGCAGATCACGATTCCGCCGACCGTTAATTCGATACGCCCCGAAGCACCCTCGAAAGGGATTTCGCGGAAAGGTCGAAATACATCGGACGATAGCGGCGGGGCCGTGCATCACAGGACATCGAAAGACACGTGTACAGGGATTTTGCCGCAAACGAACCTTTCCGTTTGCAGAATCTATCTATTATACTTAATTATAGAGCACAGAAACATCGCGGGAGAAGCGTATCCCGCAATGTCTAATGCCTGTTTCAGCCCGTGAAAGGGGAAGCTCGCGGCACAATGGCCGCAAGCATTCCGGAAGAGGCGCGTGGAAAAGGATCGAAGGCATACCGTTGCAGGCGACGATCGTTCAACCTAAAACCTACCTAATTATGAAAGCACGTGTCTATTTATCGTTAGGAGCCTTGCTCCTGTTCTTGGCTCCGTTGAGTTGTTCCGACAAAGCGGAAAGTCCGGCACCGGAAACTCCGCCGGAAGAACAGCCGGTACAGCCTTCAGAAGAGTATAAGGAGATGTATCATTCGATGGAGGATAACATAAAGGACGAGGAACCCAGTCTCTATTACACGTACTTCCGTATGCGAAATGCCAGCGACCAGCCGCTGTACATTGCTGCAAGAGTACGAAGGAACCCATACGGATTCTTCTACTACCTCAAGCCGAAGGAACAAGCTACGCATTGGTGTTGTATAGAAAATTGCGCGGGTTTGAATTTCGATATGGATCAGGTATTAATCAAAGACTTGAACAAAGGCTTAGATTATTTAGAAATTTATTACCGAAACGATAAGGCCGGGACTTTAGGTCCGGAGAAAGATACCGCGATGCTTTATAATTTTATAAAGCCTATGACGGAAGAGATGGTCGGAACGCCGCGCGACCCGGCCCGTTGGGAGTATGAAGAGTTCCCGGACCGCCCCCGTGCCGTGCGATGGACGATTCATATCACCAATGAGGACTATGAAGAAGCCGTCCGTGCGACCACCGAGCGGTGGAAAGATTGGGATCGCTGGAGCGGTGAGCCGATAGAATGGGAATGATTTTCAATTTCGTCTATATCGTAGAAGCGGGCCGCAGCGTAATAGCTGCGGCCCGCTTTTATCCCCCGCCTTACTGCCGAACCGAAAAGACCGATTCGCTCCTTCGAAAGTCGTCTTTCGCAGAATTCCGACCGGATAAAAGGAGTCCCCCGGACACGGATATTTCGCAGCAATGCTGCCTTCGGTTACTTACGTTCCTTGATCTGGCCGCTGCGATAGGCCGCCAGCAGGTTCTTCAGGTCGTCGATCTGCACCTGCAACTCCTTGCCGATAGTCGTATCGCGCACCGTGATGCGGTCGGTCGTCGCCTCGACGATCACCTTCGTAGAGATGATGTCCTTTCCCTCCTCGACGGCCTTGACCGCCGACTCGAAAGGCTCGTGCTGCACCAGTTGCAGCCCGTGCGAATTGTAAATCAACGTATAACCGGCGATGCCCGTTTCGGAATGGTACGCCTTGGAAAATCCGCCGTCGATCATCAGCAGCTTGCCGCCGGCCTTGATGGGACTTTCGCCCTTGCAGGTCTTCACGGGCACGTGTCCCGAAATGATATGGGATTTCTCTGGATCGAGTCCGAAAGCCGAAAGAATCATACTGCACATCTTCGTATCATCCAAATGCTTGTAATAAGCTCCCTTCTCCTCGTGGTGCGTCTTCTTGTCCTCGATCAGGTAACGCTCCAGCGTTGCCATCTTGGCCTTGTCGAAGAACGGGGATTCGGGGCCGCACCACAAGTACCACATGTAATCGAGCGCCATCTGCTGACTCTTGGCCCCATTGCCACCGAAATAGGCCTCCCGGGTCAGGCGGTCCAGTTTGTCCAGCAGGCTCCGTCCGGCATAGGGTTTTCCGTCCACGATGACTGTTTTGAACTCCCCTTCGTCGGTCATCGGAATCGAAGCGTGGTACATCAGGTTCGAATTGACGATCAGATACATACTGCCCTTCGAAAAGAGCAGCCGGATATGTTTCTGTAGTTTGTCGCTGTTCAGGAACGAGGCTTGCAACGTACGAATAAGCTGATCTTCGCCCGGAGTCAGCTTATAAGGATCCCGGGGATCGACCGTCGGAAAGTCGGCGTCCTTCAAGGGATAATCCTTGCCGTCGATCTCGATGGTTCCCTTCTCGTAGTCGATTTTCTCCAACAAAGCCCGCCCCTCCATCTTGTATTCGGGATGGCGCTTGATCATCTGTCCCTCGATCTTGAACTGGATCACCGAAATCGCCTTGTGCATCTGGGCCATCAGCAGTACATCGCGCTCCGTAACACCCGAATTCTGCATCACTTTGGGCTGGTAGGGCTTGCAGGGTGAGTTCTCATAAACTTCCATGGCGAAGCGGGCCAGCGGCAGCAGATTGATGCCGTAGCCGTCCTCCAACACGTCGAGATTGTCATAGCGGGCCGACACACGGATCACATTGGCGATCGAAGCTAAATTCCCCGCCGCAGCGCCCATCCAAAGAATGTCGTGATTGCCCCACTGGATATCGTACATCTTGTACTGGGCCAGCGTATCGAAAATGAAGTGCGGACCGGGCCCCCGATCGAAAATATCGCCGATGATATGCAGACGGTCGATCGTCAGGCACTGGATCACATTGCTCATGGCGATAATGAAAGCATCCGCCCGTCCGATCGAGATGATCGAATTGAGAATCCCGTTGAAATAACTCTGCTTGGGCGATCCCGGCGAATCGGATTCGTGGAGAAGCTCCTGAATGACATAGGAAAAATCCGGAGGCAGCATCTTGCGCACCTTCGAGCGGGTGTATTTGACCGAAACGGCCCGGCAGACCTCCGTCAGCTGGTTAAGCGTAACCTTATACCAGTCGTCCAGATTCGATTCCTTCTGCTTGATGAGTTGCAGCTTCTCGGCGGGATAGTAGATCAGCGTACAAAGCTCCGTCATTTCGGATTCGCGCAAAGTATTGTTGAAAACCTCGTGCACCTTTTGCCGGATCACGCCTGAAGCGTTCTTCAGCACGTGGCGGAAAGCCTCGTATTCACCGTGAAGGTCCGTAAGGAAATGCTCGGTACCTTTGGGAAGGTTCAGAATAGCCTCCAGGTTGATGATTTCAGTCGTAGCGTCGGCAATGGTCGGGAATTTCTCCGAAAGCAAATTGAGGAATTTCAAATCGGCCGCCGAATATGTCTTGTTCACAGATACACTCATTGCAATAAACATTTTGGGCAATTATATATTTCAGTGTACCATCATCCGAGATCGCAGCATCGCAAGGGTCGCCTATTCGCAGCTTGTGGCTGCGTCTGTAATGCAATTCTCCCCTACATCCCCTCCTCGGAGGAACTTGGCGCTACATTCCCAAAGAGATCCACCAAAATATATCATTGCGATATTTTTTACTAAATTAAATACTTTTCCACAAAGTGCCAAATATTTCGGACTCAATTCCCGGAATTTCCTCCAGCTGCTCCTCCCCGGTTCCGAAAGACGCAAAAAAAGATTCCCGAAATTACTTCGGGAATCTTCGGTTTCGGTCAGCGGCCGAATTACAACACGCTAACGATTTTCATCGAATTTACGGTCTTCGGACACATCTTGCCCACCGAACTGAAAGCTACGGAAGAGATTCCGCTCTTCGAATTAGACTCGGGGAAAAGTTCCTCCACCGGACTGAGGTTAGCCTTGCTCACCTCGAACGGTTCACATCGGTAAATATTACCATACTCTCCGGCCTCGTTCTGTGCTACGATATAAGCGTAAACCATAAGGCCCTCAGGAAGCTTGACTATATCCATCATAGAAGTATTTGCATCAAAGCCCATACTCATAATGTAAGACAAAACCACGTCGTCAGACTCACCCGAAAAATCCGCATCGATCACCAACATATTCCAAACCTCGGCACACTCTTCGGAGAACTGGGGTACGTATCGCAAGAAATAGGCACCTCCGTAATCATCGGGCTTATACGTAGTCGGATCAATTGACGAAGCCTCCTCACCGTCATACAGACGGACATCCACGTTCTCCACCGTAGCATCCGAAGCGACATATTCCAACGTTTCAAAGTCCTTCACGCTGACATCCGTCGTCGGACGACCGTACTCATCCATACCGCACACGAATACGACATACCCCGTTTTAGGCAGCAAACCAGTAAGAGTGAACTCCTCCAAATCACCCGTCATCCGCTGTTTCTTCATAAACTCGGAAACAGACATCTGGTAAGCCTTGGCCAAGTTAGCGATAAAAGAAGGGAGCAGCTCTTTCAGTATCGCGGGGTCGTTTTGACATTCCGAACTATACTCTTCAGCTGTCAGCGCATAGAAGAAATAGGGCACCTTCTTATCGGAAGGAGTAAAACTCATTGTTACAGACGTCGATTTAGGCTCAACCGTCCATTCGAAAGTACAATTCTCCTCCTCCAGGCCGGGCAACGTTTTCGTCGTAAACTCGGCAACGATTCCGTTAGCGACAATTTCAAGGTTCTCATTGACACCGGCAACGACAACCGAGTAGGATGTACCCGCCGACAAACCGGGGACATCCAATTCCAAAGGAGTTACACTACCATGCAACCGTCCCTGCTGAGTAAGCACATTGTAAATATCAGCAACAGTGGCTCCTTGCGACATATATTCCGCCTTATAATAGTTGATGACACCTTTCGCAATATCATTATCCGTAATTCCGGGAATTTGCTGCTTCAGGAACGCCGTCTCAAACACCACAGCCATAAAAGACTGGGACTTGGCATTCTCTGTAATCGCCTCGAACGTAGCAACCGAACTGTAATAAGACGTGTCGGAGAACGTCACCTTATATTCGCTATCGACAGAATCTCCTCCCGTTCCGTTATTGCCACCGCCACCGGTGGTTTTGTTTTCGTCGTCGCTACAACCAGCGAACAAGGTCGCAAATGCTGCCAAAGCAGCAAACATAAATGTTTTGATTTTCATACGCATTAAAAAATTATTAGGTTTGTTTATGGAAATTTCTTCGTTCCTGCACCTCAATTTACTCAAAGGACATGGTTGCAAATATACGAATTTATTTCGAATCGGCCTGAAAAATCGGATAAAAAAACAACATTTCCTCCGCTTTGCGAGCGATTCCGGCATACTCGCAGACTTTATTCACGAATAGAACGGAATAAAGGTCGCTCTTCGTATAAAAGAGATGGCTTTCTTTGAATACGGGACAACCCGATATCCTCCCGCCACCGGTTGCGGATCTCCTCCGCAGCATATCCCTCGACAATCATCCGGCACACATATTCCCCCCCCGCCTCGTATCGTTCTTCGAGAATCGGTCCGTCGATGAGCATTCTGTTGAGATTGGGCCGATCCGGACCAATGGCTTCCCGCTCGAAACCTACGCAGGCATCCAATCGCTCTATATAATTTAGGTATAACACGCCCGCATCCAACCTGTTCACGCCACCTCGAACGAGTGCATCGCCTCGTCGGAAGGCCTCCGCGTGTTCCCGTCGCAGAGCGACCGGATCGGAATACCCGTCGCCGCATCGACGGAACCTCCCATGTGTTCTCCGGGATCGGCCGTTCCCCGGAATCCGTGCTCCGGAGCGAAGATTGCAGTCACATCGAATCCCCTCGCGTGAAGAATATCGATCAAATGCCGTTCGCCGATCATCGAAGTATGATTCGCAAGTAGTGTCACACGCTTCCCTGCGAGCCGGGGATAATACATCGCCGTATCGGTCGTACCGACCCGTACGGGCACAATAAGATCTCCGCAGCGTAACGTCTGCAGCTTATCCGACACCACGATCGATTGCTCTTTCTGCCCCAAAGCGGACGACATCCAAATCCCGAACAAAAGTAAAAATACCGGTCGCTTCATACGAACAAAGATAGTGAAAGCCGAGAGAAAACAGGAACTTGTTCTCAGTTTTCCGAGGCGCATCCTATCTTCTGTAAAGATAGAAAATTTCTCTATCTTTGTTCGAAATCATCCCCCTTCCTCATCATGAAGCGTTTCCCGTTCTCTTATTTCGCATCCACCGCATTCCCTGCCCTCATGGCAGGACTTGTGATCGTCATTGCTCTGATCTTGCTTTCCCTCTGCTACAAAGAGCCGGAACGACCTCGTTTCACAAGTTACGACGCCGATCTGTCGAAGGCTACGGCCGTACTTTCGAACCAATTGATGCAAGCCTACAAAGCTCGGTCCCGCACGCAAGCGGCCCAATTCTTCGAACGCTGGCATCGGGCATATCGGCCCAACGCGGATGATGCGAAAGCACTCAACGATACCGTAAAGGCAGTATATGATCTATTTCACGACTATTTCACCCCGCTGTTGCGAACCCCATCCGGGTCCGATACGACTTACCGTTACGCCATCATTCAGTCGAATATCCGCTTTTACGTCATGGGAGACAGCTCTTTCCTCAACAAGATAGAGAACTGTCAATATCCCGATTGGATCGAAATAACGCACGCTTCAGCCGACAAACCGTACAGCACGATCTCCAATTTCCGTCCCGAACTTAAAGACCCCGATCTAAAAACACTCTATCCGAATCAAGCCTATAGAGCTGCCTTACTCTCTTTTTTAGGTTGGGGTATGGATAAAGAGGGATATTTCACTCCTGTCATTTCTCCCGGCGAACGCAGCAAACGGCGGGAATTTCTGCTTCCGATAGTTCCCTTGGAATACGGCACCGATTATATCAACCTCAATACGCCACCCGGTCTGCGGCTTATCGTATTCAATCGTTCCCTTGACAGAGCATTCATCGTAACGGACCACTGGCATCAGGGAGGAGAGCTATCTCTACACAAACACGGCGGAAGTTGGAAAATAATGAAAGAACGTCCTTACACATGGACAGAATGATCCATCCGCCAGATAATCGAAGCGGCGAACCGGAAACTTCCGGTTCGCCGCTTCGATTGCTATAAACACAGCCGTTTTACGCCTGTCCGCCGAACTCCATCAGGTAGGCCTTGATGAATTCGTCCAGGTCGCCGTCCATCACCCCCTCGACATCCGAGGTCTGGACTCCCGTGCGGTGATCCTTCACCCGTCGGTCGTCGAAGACGTAGGAGCGGATCTGCGAACCCCATTCGATGCGTTTTTTCGTAGCTTCGAGCGCCTGCTGCGTAGCCATGCGCTTGTCCAGCTCCCGCTGGTAGAGTTTCGACTTGAGGATGCGCATGGCATTTTCGCGGTTCATCAACTGCGAGCGGGTCTCCATATTCTCGATCAGATACTCGATCGGCTCGCCCGTATCGGCATCCTTGCCGTGATAGCGCAACCGGACCGCCGTTTCGACCTTATTGACGTTCTGGCCGCCCGCACCGCTCGACCGGAAGGTGTCCCACTCGATGTCCGCAGGATTGACCGTGATTTCGATCGTATCGTCGATCGCCGGCGACACGAACACCGACGCGAAAGTCGTCTGCCGCTTGTTATTGGCGTTGAACGGCGACAGGCGCACCATGCGGTGCACGCCGTTTTCGCTCTTGAGGTAGCCGTAGGCGTATTCGCCCTCGAATTCGAGCGTGCAGGACTTTACACCTACCTCCTCGCCAGCCTGATAGTCGAGCACCTTGACCTTGTATCCGTGCGCCTCGCCCCAGCGGGTGTACATGCGCAGCAGCATCCCTGCCCAATCGAGTGCTTCCGTGCCGCCCGCACCGGAATTGATGTCCATGATAGCGCCCATACGGTCCTCGTCGCGGCGCAACATGTTGCGCAATTCGAGTTCTTCGATGCGGTGCATCGCACGCGCATACTGCTCGTCGAGCTCCTGCTCGGTCACCACGCCATCCTTGACGAATTCCGGCATCAACCGCAGGTCCTCGACCTCCTTGACCACAGCATCGTACTCCTCGACCCACGCCTTGATTCCCGCCACGCGGCGCAACTGTTCGCGGGCCTTGTCGGGATTATCCCAAAAGCCCGGAACCTGCGTCTTCTCCTCCTCGTTCTGGAGTTCTATTCTTCGCTGGTCGATGTCAAAGACACCTCCCCAACGTATCCTGACGTCTTATAGCCTCTTTAATCTGTTCTGCAAGTACCATATTTTCCGATTAATTTTTACAGGCCGGAATCGTGCAGGCTCTTCCGCAAGAATCACCGTCCCGCCTGTTTTTTCCAACAAATGTAAATAAAATTTCCGGGTTTCGGAAATAGGAACCGGGCTCGTTGCCAATAAAAACGATCCCGCCCTGGCAGCTCCTGGCCGAAAAAAGTCGGACGCCCAAACCCTTCCACCGAAAAGATCGCCTCGGGCAACGGGCTACCGAACGTTATCACAACCCACCGATCGAAAACAGGCTCCATCACACCGGCACTGACCGTCCGAAAACCGTTTCCTTCATCCCTTCCCAAAACCGTCCGACGCATCCTTGGATTATGCCGAACACGCTCGAAGCCGCCGACTACCGCCCGGACAGGTTCATCTTCAGTTTACGCTCCGCGAACTCCCGGATAAAGTCGGCCGTACCTTCGATCCCCAGCACCGAGGAATCGATGCAGAGATGGTAGGTTGCGGCTTCGCCCCACTTGCCGCTGCTGAAATAGTCGTAATAGGAAGCCCTGCGGGCATCCGTACGCTCCATCTGCGCTTCGGCCTCTTCGGGCGTTACATTCTCCTGCTCGCAAAGGCGGCGCACCCGATCTTCCGGAGCCCCCGTAACGAAAACATTCACCGCGCGGGGATGATCCCGCAGGATATAGTCGGCACAGCGGCCCACGAAAATACACGATTCCCGCGAGGCGATGTCGCGGATCACGTCGCTCTGTATCTTGAACAGCGCCTCGCTGCTCAGCACATCGGTCACACTCCCCTCTTCACTTGCAAAAGGCATGCGCAGATAACCGATCAGCGAGGAAAAGAGGCTCCTCGACTTCTTCTCGTCGGCCTGCTCGAAAAGCTCCGTGCAGAGGCCGCTCTGCTCGGCCGCCAGATTGATCAACTGCTTGTCATAGACGTGTACGCCCAGACGACGCCCCAGCGCCTCGCCGACGGCTTTGCCGCCGCTGCCGAGCTGACGGCCTATATTGATAACGAACTTATCCTGTTCCATAGTGCAACGGTTTTTATTCATTCACTCTGCGATCGTTTTCGACTTCGGCTCCCGAAATCTCGCCTCTCCCCGCAGCGGCCTTGGCCTTGAACTTCCGGAATTGGTAGAACAGCATGACACCGGCAACCAGCGAAGCCAGGAAATCCGACAGCGGCATCGAACACCATACGCCCCAACTGCCGTCCCAGGGCGTCAGCTCGTCGAAGATGCGGGGCAGGAAAATCAGCCCCGGCATCAGGAAAAGCAACTGCCGCGACAACGAAAGGAAGATCGCCTTGCCCGCCATGCCGATACTCTGGAAAAAGTTGGTCGTCACCATCTGGAAACCGATGATCGGGAAGCAGAAGAAGACGATGCGCATACCCTCGGCCGAAAGACGGACCAACTCCGGATCGTCCGTGAAAACCGATACCGCCAGGCGCGGCGCCAATTCGCCGATCAGGAATCCGAGCGTGGTGACGCAGGTAGCGCCGATGATCGTCAATTTCAGCACCCGGTCCACCCGGTCGAACTGCCGGGCACCGTAATTATACCCCGCAATGGGCTGCATACCCTGATTGATGCCCATGACGATCATCACGAAGAAGAATCCCAACCGATTGACGATACCGTAAGCACCGATATTGAGATCGCCGCCGTACTCCTTGAGCCCCTTGTTGATCAGAATCACGATGAAACAAGCCGCAAGGTTCATCAAGAAAGGCGACATGCCGATAGCCAGCACATTACGCACGATCTTGCCTTTCAGCCGGTAGATGCCGCGCCGGAAATGCAGCAGCTCGTTCCTGTCCGAAAAGATGCGGAACTGCCAGACGAGCGCGAGTATCTGCGCCAGCACGGTCGCAATGGCCGCGCCGCGAATGCCCCAGCCGAAGCCGAAGATGAACAGCGGGTCGAGAATCGCATTGATCGTCACCGTCAGGATCGTGGCGTACATCGCCTTGCGCGGGTGCCCGGCGGCACGCAACACGGCGTTCAGACCCAAATACATGTGTGTAACGACGTTGCCCCACAGAATGACGGACATATACTCCCGGGCATAGCCGATCGTCGCATCGCTGGCTCCGAAAAAGTAGAGAATCGGATCGAGAAAAACCAGCGTCAGCAACCCGAAAGAGATTCCGATAATCAGGTTGAGCACCACGACATTCCCTAGAATCCGCTGGGCCGTTTCGTAATCCCGCTGCCCCAGGCGCATCGACACCAACGTCGCGGCGCCCACACCCACCAACGAACCGAACGCCGCCGCGAGGTTCATCAGCGGGAACGTCAGGGCCAGCCCCGAAATGGCCAGCGCCCCCACGCCGTGCCCGATAAAGATGCTGTCCACCATGTTATACAGCGACGAGGCGGTCATCGCGATAATGGCCGGCACGGCATATTGAACGAGCAGCTTGCGGATACGCTCGGTTCCCAGCTCCATCGCCGCTCCTTTTACTTCACTCATACACAAATTCTCCCTTCAATAATTATTCGGCGCACGAAACGGCTGCGACGGTCTTTCCGCCCCGGCAACCGCCCGCACGATCCAAACACACCGTTCCCGTCCGGAATACACCGAACAGGAACGATCGATTTATCAATACATTAATTAAAACGACGAAACGCTACTCGATCTCCCAGTCGCAGCCGTCCTTGCGGTCCTTGACCCGGATACCGATGGCCGTAAGCTCGTCCCGGATCTTATCCGACAGCGCCCAATTCTTCTCGGTCTTGGCCGTCTGCCGCAGGTCGAGAAGCATGTTCACCAACGGCGTAACCAGATCCTTGCCGCCGGCCGAAGCCGCCTTTTCGTCGCGCAAACCCAGAATATCGAACACATAACGACGGACGATCTCCCGGAGCTTCTCCAGATCGGCCGCCGTGATCCGTTGCTGCCCCTCGACCAACTGATTGATGATGCGCACCCAGTCGAACAGTGCGGAAATCGCCATCGGCGAGTTCAGGTCGTCATCCAACGCTTCGCGGCAGCGGGTTTCGAGCTCCGCAGGATCCACCGTGGATTGCTCCGACGGCTTGATCTTGTCGAGCGCCTCGACAGCCTTCATCAGGCGGTCGAGTCCCTTTTCGGCGGCTTGCAGCGCCTCGTTCGAAAAGTCGAGCGTCGAACGGTAGTGAGCCTGTAATACGAAGAAACGGATCGTCATCGGCGAATAGGCCTGCGTCAGCAACTTATGATTGCCCGTGAAAAGCTCCTCGAGCGTGATGAAGTTGCCGAGCGACTTGCCCATCTTCTGACCGTTGATCGTAATCATGTTGTTGTGAATCCAATACTTAGCCGAGTCGTGGCCGAGCGCCGCCGTCGATTGCGCGATCTCGCATTCGTGATGCGGAAACATCAGATCCATACCGCCGCCGTGGATGTCGAACCGCTGGCCCAGGTATTTGGTGCTCATGGCCGAACACTCCATGTGCCAGCCGGGAAAGCCGTCGCTCCAGGGCGAAGGCCAGCGCATGATATGCTCCGGCGAAGCCTTCTTCCAGAGGGCGAAATCGCACGAATGACGCTTGTCGCCCTGCCCGTCCAGCTCGCGCGTGTTCGTCAGAATATCGTCGAGGTTGCGGCCCGAAAGACGGCCGTAGCTGTATTTCCGGTTGTATTTCTCCACATCGAAATAGACCGACCCGTTCGATTCGTAGGCGAAACCGTTGTCGAGAATCTCCTTCACCATGGCGATCTGCTCGATGATATGGCCGCTGGCGCAGGGCTCGATCGAGGGAGACAACACATTCAGCTCGTCCATCGCCCGGTGGTAACGCTCCGTGTAATAATGCGCCACCTCCATCGGTTCGAGCTGCTCCAGCCGCGCCTTCTTCGAAATCTTGTCCTCACCGTCGTCGGCATCGTGCTCCAGATGTCCCACGTCGGTCACGTTGCGCACGTAGCGCACCTTGTAGCCGAGCGACCGGAGGTAACGGAACAACAGGTCGAAGGTCACCGCCGGCCGGGCGTGTCCCAGATGCGGATCGCCATATACGGTAGGTCCGCAGACATACATTCCCACATGCGGGGGATTGATCGGCTCGAAGGTTTCCTTGCGGCGGTCGAGCGTGTTGTAAAGGGTCAATTTCGATTCCATAACAAGCAATATCTTCCGAGCCACAAAATTAACATTTTTCCCACAAAAACAGTAAAAACGAAGACAAAGTTTGCGGATCCGACGCTCCCCGGAGAACCGTACCTTCCGCAGCAACGGAGGTCCGGCACGATTAACAACTGCCCACACGAAGAATATCAGCCGCCCTCTCCCCCATCCGAAACCGAAACTACAACACGATTCCGATCCGCATATCCTCTCCCGCTGCCAATGCGCTCTCCCCGCCGTTAAGTTTCAAGGCCCGGCGACGACTGGAGCACCCGCAACTCCCGGTTCCACGTAAAGATCGAACGAAACCTCGTCCGGGCGCCCATTCTTCCGGTCGATCGAAAAGCAAGGCCGAAAATCAACGACCATATTTTTTTACCTTTCTCATTTTTATACTTTTATGACAATTTTTGGCAAAGACGACCGACCGAACTCCGCACCTCATATATCCGAATTCCGGCCAGCGGCACACCATACTTTTCCAAAGACAATAAAGAATCCGAACAAAAAACAAAAAATAAACACCCGATTTAAGCGTTATCTTAATATCTTTGCAGAAGATAGGATCCGCCTCGGAAAACCGGGAACAAGTTTCCGTTTTCTCTCGGCTTTCACTATCTTTGCACAGCACGGGAAATCCGTTGCGGCAAAATCCGGCAAATCGGTTTTGCGCGCGACTTTCCACGTACTTGTGCACAACGACAGACTTAAATCCGACGGACTGCCCTAAAAAACCGAACGTTCGACTTCGCACGCAGGGGACATGCCGTTTTGCGGACAAACCGAAACTCTAATGAATAGCTACAAACGCTGGAACAACATCGTCGGCTGGATCGTCTTCGCCATCGCGGCCATGACCTATCTGCTGACCATGGAGCCCTCTTCGAGCCTGTGGGACTGCTCCGAATTCATCGCCACCTCGTATAAACTCGAAGTAGGGCACCCGCCCGGAGCCCCGCTCTTCATGCTGCTGGCCCGCCTGGCCACGATGCTGGCACCCTCGACTTACTATGTACCTCACATGGTGAACGCCATGAACTGCCTGGCCAGCGCGTTCTGCATCCTGTTCCTTTTCTGGACGATCACCCACCTGGCACGCCGCATCCTCACCCGTCAGGGCGCGGAGCTTACGAAAGCCAACATCGTGGCCGTATTAGGCACAGGTGCGGTGGGAGCACTCGCCTATACCTTCACCGACACCTTCTGGTTCTCGGCCGTCGAAGGCGAAGTATATGCCCTCTCGTCGATGTTCACCGCCCTGGTGGTGTGGCTCATGCTCAAATGGGAGGAACAGGCCGACCAGCCCCACTCGATGCGCTGGATCGTGCTGATCGCCTACCTGATGGGGCTTTCGATCGGCGTGCACATCCTCAACCTGCTGACCATTCCCGCGCTGGTATTCATCTACTATTTCCGCAAAACACAGCGCATCACCTTCAAGGGTATCGCGGTCAGCACCCTCATTTCGGGCGCGATTCTTATTTTCATCAACAGCATCATCATTCCCCATACGGTCTATATCGGCGCCCTGTTCGACCTCTTCTTCGTCAACTCGCTGGGGCTGCCCGTCAATTCGGGCCTCGTGTTCTTCGTAGTGGCCCTGTTGGGAGCGCTCGGCGTCGGCGTATATTTCACCCATAAAAAAGGGCGCACGGTACTCAACCTCGTACTGCTCTCGACGCTGATGATCCTCATCGGCTACTCGTCCTACGCATCGGTTACGATCCGCGCGGCGGCCAATCCCCCGATGAACAGCAACAACCCGAGCAATCCGTTCGCCCTCTATTCGCTGCTCAACCGCGATCAGTACGGAGACAAACCGCTGCTCTACGGTCCCCAGTTCTCGGCTCCGATCTCCGGTTACAAATACAAGGACGTCCGCTATCTGGACGACGACGGCAAGTACAAAACGGTTTCGGTCCTCTCCGGATACGAACATCCCGACCAGTTCATGCACTTTTTCCCCCGCATGTGGAACGCCAATGCCGGTGCGGAAAACTATAAGTCGTGGAGCGCCTACCGCACCCGAACCGATTACGAACGGGACGAAAACGGCGAGATCGTCCGCGACGCGCAGGGACGCCCGAACAAGATCGAAGTGCTCGATTTCGGACGCCGGACGCTCTGGGACGACGGTTCTGGCTACGAACCGCTGGTAATCGTGGAGCCGACGTTCCGCGAGAACCTCAACTATTTCTTCACCTACCAGCTCAACCACATGTACTGGCGCTATTTCCTTTGGAATTTCGTGGGGCGCCAGAGCGACATCCAGCCTACCGACGCGATCATCACCGACGGCAATTGGCTCTCAGGCATCAAGTGGATCGACGAGCTTTACCTCGGGCCGCAGGACAACCTGCCGGACGAAATAGCGAATAACAAGGGGCGCAACACCTACTATTTCCTCCCCTTCATCCTGGGACTTATCGGCCTGATCTATCAGCTCAACCGCGATCCGCGCAACTTCTCGATCGTCATGTGGCTCTTCGTGATGATGGGCATCGCGCTGGTGGTTTATTTCAACACCTCGCCCAACGAACCGCGCGAACGCGACTATGTTTATGCGGGTTCGTTCTACGCCTTCTGCATCTGGATCGGCCTGGGCGTACTCGCCGTACGCGACCTGATCGTCTGGGCTACCCGACGCAAGGGCCTCATGGCTCCCATAGCCGCTACGGTCGTCTGCATGGTCGTACCGGGCATTCTCGCGGCCCAGAACTGGGACGATCACGACCGTTCGCACCGCACGATGGCCCGCGACATCGGCTGGAACTACTTGCAATCGGTACTGCCCAATGCCATCATCATCAACTACGGCGACAACGACACCTTTCCCCTGTGGTTCAATCAGGAGGTGGACGGCGTGCGCCCGGACGTGCGGATCATGAACACGAGTTACCTGGGCGCCGAATGGTACATCGACGAGATGAAAACCAAAGCCAACGATGCGCCCGGCGTCCCCTTCACGTTGCCGCGCAGCAAATACACTTATACCAACGACATAATTCCCATATTCAACGTCGTGGACCGTCCGCTGGAACTGAAAGAGGCCATCGACTTCATCCGCAGCGAAGATCCGCGTACCAAATACGATCTGGGCGATGGACACTTGGTCGATTACCTGCCGAACAACCGCTTCGCGCTGCCAGTAAACAAGGACAACGCGATCGCTTCGGGCATTGTCAAGGAGTCCGACCGCGACCTGATGGTCGATACGATCTACCTGGAACTGCCCAAACGGACGATCGACAAGAGCGAGATGATGCTGCTCGACATGCTGGCCCATTTCGACTGGAAGCGTCCGATCCACTTCACACAGGTTTACATTCTGCAGTCGCTCGGACTGCTCAACTACCTCCAGTTCGACGGCTACTCTTACCGCCTGGTGCCGATCTACACCCCCAATCGGTCGGTGCACGAGATCGGCCGCATCGATCCGGATTACATAACGCCGCTGCTGACCGAAACATTCCGCTACGGCAACATCGCCGATCCCCGTACTTATGCGGACTATTTCATCCAATACAATCTCAGCGCCTCGAAAGCCCGTGAATCCTTCGCCCGTGCAGCCAAGGAGTATGTTTTCCGTGGGGATTCGATACAGGCGATCCGGCTGCTCGACATGGGACTCGAAAAACTGCCGCCCCAACAGATCCGCTACACCGACGCCAACACGTTCCCCTTCATCGAAGGCTACTACATGGCCGGTGCCCCGGACAAGGGTGACAGCCTGCTGATGAGCTATGCCCGCAACCTGATGCAATACATCGACTATTACCTCGATTTCCAAGGCATTCAGGGCGACATGGTTACCCAGACGATTATCGACAAGATGCAATCGCTCGACCGGCTCTACTACCTGGCGGCCTACATGGGACGCCAGGATGTACTGGCCCAGCTCAACGACTACTACCGCACGCTGGGCATCTATGAAGACGAGCTGATCCATCCCGATCTGCCCACACCGTCGGACTCGGTGCAGATTCCCGAATAATCCGGGAAAAATCGGCCGGCTGCGAGCAATCCATACAACGAAATCGGAAAAGACCGTGCGTCTTTTCCGATTTTATTTTGCCAACGCCTTCAGCGTCCGCAACCCTCAAAGTAGAAATTGCGAAGTTCACGCTGCAAGAAATCCCTCCTCCCGAAAAACCGAACAACGCGAAGCGGCGGTGCACCGTACAAATCAGGAATTCGAAAAAGAGACGACCCGGTAAAACCTCCCCCTGCATATTTTCCCGGAGCCGACACACACGGACGATCATGCGGGACCGAAATTGCGGCATCCGCTCGGCCCGCACTACGCCCCCCGGAACAATTCTGCCGGAAAATCGGGACGGCCCCGGCCAAAAGGAACAATCGGAAAGCAACCCGACCGTCCGAAAAAAAATTCAGGCGCAAACACAAGTCTGCGCCTGAACCATAACGGAATCAACATCCCCTACTTGGACATTCCATGCTCTTGATGGGGATTATTGCGTTTGGTGTAAAGAAAACGCCGTATCTTCTGCGTCGGAGTCTTGACAAACTCCTGCTTCTCCTCCACGACCTCGGAGATACGCGAGAAACGATTGACCTTGGAGTTCACATAATCGACGACCTCCTTCTTAAGATTCTCCTTCCAGTTCTCGAAATCCTCTTTCCAGCCGTCGAATTTAGCTTCGAGCGCATCGGTGTTGAAATGCACGAGCGCCACCAGGCGGCCTTCATGCTCGGTAACCACCGAATCGGCGACGCAGACGTGCGAATTGAGGACGCTCTCGATATCCTCGGGATAGATACTCTCACCGCTCGGGCCGACGATCATATTCTTCAGCCGGCCCTTGATATAGAGCCACCCGTCGGCCGAAAATTCGCCCAGATCGCCCGTGCGGAACCAGCCGTCTTCGGTGAAAACCTCCTTCGTAGCATCGGGATTCTTATAATAACCGATCATGGCGCTCGGCGTCTTGGCAACGATCTCGCCCTGGCGGGTTTCGGGATTGACATTCTCCAGCCGCAGCTCGACGCCCGGCGCGGCAGGCCCGGTCGAACCCAGACGCACCTGCGAGGGAGCCGCACCAGCCAACAGGGGTGCCGTCTCCGTCAAGCCATAACCGATAGCGTACGGGAAACGGGCTTCGAGCAGGAACTTCTCGGCGCCGCCGTCCAGCTTCGCACCCCCGATACCGAGGAAGCGCAGCCGCCCGCCGAAGACCTTCATCAGCTTCTTACCCGCGACACGATGCAGATAACGGCGCATGAAATCGATCTTGTAGAGCGCACGCCAGAATCCGCTGGAGGTAAACTTGGCGAGAATCTGATGACGATAAATCTTTTCGATAATCAGCGGCACGATGAGCATCACCGAAGGCCGTACCTCGGCAAGCGTCGGCATCAGAACCGAGGCCGTAGGCGGACGATCCAGGTAAACGACCCGGGCCCCCATCGAGAAAGGATAGATCATACCTATCGAGCACTCGTAGGTGTGCGCCAACGGCAGCACCGAGAGAAACGTATCGTCGGGAAAGATCGGGAAAATGGCGGCGCTCATGGAAATCTGCGCACAGAGATTCGCGTGGGAGAGCATCACGCCCTTGGGACGCGACGTCGTACCCGAGGTATAGATGATGACCGCGAGGTCTTCGGGATTCGGAATTCCGACCGCTCCCTTCTCCGCCGCAGGACGGGAGGCGATCACGCCCAGATTCTTGGTACGAATCACGATATGGAGGGATTCGATCGTGGACTTCGCCAATTTAGCGAAGAGCTTGTCGGAAACCATCAGCGCCTTGGCCTCGGAGTGGGCGATAATCATCTCCAGCTCTTCGGTCGAGAAATCGGGCAGGATCGGCACGGCGACCATGCCGGCAGAGGTGACGGCCAGGTACGAAACGCACCAGTTGGGCATGTTGCTGCTCAACAGCGCCACCTTGTCGCCCGCTTTCAAACCGGCTCCGATCAAAAGGTCCTGCACGTGTTTGACGCGGGTTCCCACCTCGGCATAGGAGAGCTCCTCCCCGCCGTACATGGCAAAAGCGACTTTCGATGCAAAACTCTTTACACTGTGCTGAACCAGTTCGTAAAGTGTATGGATAGTCATTTTCTTTCGAATTAAAATGAGAATATACTCGGGGCAAATTTACTATTATTTGCCGTAAATACACTATTTTTGAGCCGAATTATCGCCATGATCTCTGGTCAATACATCAAAAAACTTGCCGAGAATGCAGGCTTCGACCTCTGCGGAATCACGCCCTGCAAACATCTTGCGGAGAACGAATCCTACTTCCGCGAATGGCTCGCCAAAGGCTACGGTTCCTCGCTGGAATACCTCGAACGCAACCTCGACAAACGTTTCGACGTCCGACGCCTGGTCGAAGGGGCGCAGACGGTCGTGGTCTGCGCCGTGAGCTACAAGAACCCGCTGGGCGAAGGTTATCCGCCCGGGTGCCGCACAAAAATCGCCTCCTACGCCCGCAACCACGACTACCACCCCGTCCTCAAGGAGATGCTGGGCACGATGCTCGAAGCCCTGCGCCGGCAATACCCCGGGCTCACGGGCCGCACGTTCGTCGATACGGCTCCGCTGCTGGAAAAACAACTGGCCGTCGAAGCGGGTCTGGGCTGGATCGGGCGGCAATCCCTGCTGCTTACGCCCCAATACGGCTCCTATGTCCTGCTGGGCGAGTTGGTACTTACCCTGCCGTCCGACCAATACGATGCCCCGTTCGCAGGAGCCCGTTGCGGCCGCTGCCGGAACTGCCTGGACAGTTGTCCAACGGGAGCCATCGTCGCGCCCAAGGTGATCGACACGAACCGCTGCATCTCCTGTCGTACGATCGAAAAGGAGTCCGACAGCGCCCTGCCCGACCTCGACGGATGGATCTTCGGCTGCGATCGCTGCCAGAGCTGCTGTCCCCACAACCAAAAAGCCCCCATGCACCGCTCGCCGCATTTCGATCCCCTGTTCGACCCGCTGACGATTTCGGATCGGGAGTGGCTCGCAATGAGCGAAGAGGAGTTTCTCCTGCGGTTCGGCAATACACCTCTCGCACGCAGCGGACTGCGGCGCATCCAGCAAAACGTGCGGATAAACCAGGAAAAGAACGAAGAGTAGGGCCCGCCATTGGGCGGAGAGGCAGACAGCAAACCAACCCGAAACCTCTCCGGATATTGTCCGCAGGCTGTTCGGGAAACCTTCCGTACGAAAGGACAGGAAAACCGGAACCCGACCGGCCGGCTCACCGCCACCGCCCCGACTTGCGGCACAAAGGCTCCCGCTCCTCCTGAATCGGCCCGACAACCGACCCGCCGCGATAAAGTGCAAAACCATCCGCTGAACCGCCCCCGCGTGCATCCCGGAAGTCAAAGCCCTTTCGAATAAAACGGGGCAGACTTCCGAAAAAGTCTGCCCCGCATTTCAAAAACAGGAATACCCCGCTAACTGTTCGCTTTGGCTGCGTTCTCCTTAAGCTGTGCCACCGTTTTCTGTGCCGCAGCCACATTCGCACCGGCCGTTACTTTCGAAAGGGCGTCGATCGCCTGCTGGGGCATCGTGCGGGCATTGTAAGCTGCACCCAAAATGAAATAAACGTCGCTGCGCTCCTCTTCGTCGGTCTGCCCGGCAGCAGCCTCCTCAGCAGAAGCGATCACGCCAGCGTAATCCTTCTTGTCGAAGAGTGCCTGCAAACGAATCTTCTGGGCCAGCGCATCCTGCGGATTCACGGCCAGCATCTCGTCGGCAACGGCGATAATACCGTCGAAATCATTCTCGCCCTGCAACTTGGCAATACGGTTATTGGTATAGAGCTTGATGTTCTCCTTTGCCTTCACGACATCCTCCGCATATTTGGGGTTGTCCTGAGAAGCGATTTCGTTGAAAATAACCAAACCTTTCTGGAAGTCGCCCAGCTCGCAATAGCAAATGCCCAAGAAGTTGGCCATCTCCATATTTTTCGGATCGGCGGCATAACCTTTGGCGAAAATTTCAGCAGCCTCGGCGTAGTTCTTTTCGTTGAAAGGCTTTCCGCCCCACATCAGATATATCTTCGCCATCAACATATTCGACATACGCTCCTGCTGCAACTCACCGTAAAGAGCCGCCTTATTGGCCGACTTGGTAAGATTCTCGACCGCCGTGTTGAAATCATTTCCCTTAGCAGCCGTAAGACCCATTTGGAAATAGCACACCGGCACACTCTTCTTGGCCGTTGCAACCCAACTCTGGACATCGAGATCCTCGGAATCGAGCCCCTGATCGATAAGCGTTTCGAAAGCCGTAGCTGCGGATGCGAAATCCTTCGAATTGTAAGCGGCGACAGCCTTATTGTAAGTTTCGCCCAATCCTTCCTGCGCAGCCACAGACCCCACAACGAACAGGGCAAGCGCGGAAATCAAAAGTTTTTTCATAAATATTGTATAAATTATAGGTTAAAATTGGTTCCGTCCATTTTTATCACCATTCCCTGCAAACCCATCGGAAATATCGCCCCGTCCTGTAGGTCGCAACCATCCGTCGAAACTCCCGCCGGAAAGCAGGGAATGCAAATTTAGTTTTTTTTCGGCACTTTCCAAAAATCACCTTCTCAACGCGGCGAAGAACGAACGGACGAGCCTCTCGCACTCCTCGGCCAATACCCCCCGCGTCACCGTCGTTCGGGGCGGAAACACCTGCTCCGAATAGCGGCGATAGCCACGCTTCGGATCGTCGGCGCCATAGACCACCCGCCCCACCTGGCTCCACGCAATCGCCCCCGCACACATGATGCAAGGCTCGACCGTCACATACAACGTACATTCGGACAAGTATTTGCCTCCGACGGTCGAGGCTGCGGCTGTCAGGGCCTGCATTTCCGCATGAGCCGTAGCGTCCGCCAAGGTTTCGACCAGGTTGTGCCCCCGGCCGACGATACGTCCGTCCGCGACCACCACGGCACCGATGGGTACTTCCTGCTCTTCTAACGCTTTTTCCGCCTCGTTTAGTGCCAGGCGCATGAATTTTTCATCGGTTTGCTGCTGTTCCATCGTTTCGGTTTTTCGGCAAAATTAATAATTTAACGGAAAATCCGATATGCCTCTAATTTTCACCCGGCTCCACATCGCCGCCTCTCTTCCGTTCTGCCTGTATTCGTAAATAGCAGGAATTCCGACAAGAAACGAATTAGTTCGCACCACTCCGCACTCACTTTTCTTCCTTTACAAAAGACGGAAAGTCGCCGCCACCCCTCCCGACGAACCCGCCGGATTCAGCCTCGCACACCTCCCCTGTCGAAGGAAAGAGATGGCATCCGGTATAAAAAACGCGCGAGTTTGTTTTTTATACCTTCGTTTTCACTACCTTTGTGAATCACAATACGACAACAACGAAAAAAACAGATACGACCATGTACAGAACCCATACCTGCGGCCAGTTGCGTGCCGCAAATGTAAACGAAACGGTCACCCTGGCCGGCTGGGTGCAGAAAGTCCGCAACCTGGGTGCGATGACCTTCATCGACCTGCGGGACCGTTACGGCATCACCCAGATCGTCGTCGAAGAACACTCTCCGGCCGATGTCAAGGCCGTGGCCGGCGGACTGGGCCGCGAATACGTCCTTCAGGTCGAAGGCCGCGTGGTAGAGCGTTCGTCCAAGAACCCGAAGATGCCTACGGGCGACATCGAAGTCGTCGCCTCGAAGCTCGTGGTGCTGCACGAGGCCGAAGTGCCCCCGTTCACCATCGAGGAGAACTCGGACGGCGGCGACGACCTGCGTATGAAATACCGCTACCTCGACCTGCGCCGTCCTCCCCTGCAGCGCAACATGATCCTGCGTCACAAGATGGCCCAGGAGATTCGCCGCTTCCTGAGCGACGAAGGTTTCCTGGAGATCGAAACCCCCTACCTGGTCAATTCCACGCCCGAAGGCGCCCGCGACTTCGTCGTCCCGAGCCGCATGAGCCCCAACCAATTCTACGCCCTGCCCCAGTCGCCCCAGACCCTCAAGCAGCTGCTGATGGTCGCCGGCTACGACAAATACTTCCAGATCGTGCGCTGTTTCCGCGACGAAGACCTGCGGGCCGACCGCCAGCCCGAATTCACGCAGATCGACTGCGAAATGTCGTTCGTCGAGCAGGAGGACGTGCTCGAAATCTTCGAGCGCTGGGCCAAGCACA
>PPYF01544454.1_pt1 | contig 55321 bp, 45 predicted proteins | sample 1559871 | NCBI WGS metagenome assembly PPYF01 (sample SAMN08240021, study PRJNA423297) | Human gut metagenome, whole genome shotgun sequencing project.
TCCACCATGCGGCGGGTCAGATAGCCGGAGTCGGCGGTACGGAGGGCCGTATCGGCCAGACCCTTACGGGCGCCTCGGCTGGAGGTGAAGTACTCCAGCACGGACAGGCCCTCACGGAAGTTGGCCTTGATGGGGATCTCGATAGTCTTACCGGCGGTGTTGGCCATCAGGCCGCGCATACCGGTCAGCTGACGGATCTGCTTCATGGAACCACGGGCGCCGGAGTCCGCCATCATGAAGATGGGGTTGTACTTGTTCATGTTGGCGGTCAGGGCGTCAGTAACGTCGGCGGTGGTCTTTTCCCACTCGCGGACCACCAGCTTGTAGCGCTCCTCGTCGGTGATGAAGCCCATGTTGTACTGATCCTCGATCTCCACCACGCGCTTTTCGGTCTCGTCGATCAGCTCGTACTTGGCCTTGGGCACCGTCATATCCGCGATGGAGATGGTGATGGAGCCGCGGGTAGAGTACTTGTAGCCGGTGGCCTTGATGTTGTCCAGCACCTCGGCAGCGATGGTGAAGCCATACTGCTTGATGGTCTTGTCGACGATCTTGCCCAGCAGCTTCTTGCCGCAGGTCTCGGTGATCTCGTAGTCAAAGAACTTGTCGGAGGGTGTACCGTCCTCGTTGAAGCGCTTGACAAAACCCAGGTCCTGGGGGATGTTGCGGTTGAAGATGATGCGGCCGGCGGTGGCGCGGACCACATGACTGACCTTCACACCGTTCAGCTCCTTGGTCACGCGGACCCAGATGGGCTGGTGGATACCGATGATGTGCTCGTTGTAGGCCATCAGCGCCTCGTCCTCATCGCGGTAGATGTTCATGTGGACGGAGGCTTTCTCCTCTTCGGTAAGCTCATCGTAGGTCTTGCCGGCCAGGGCGAAGTCCACACCCTCCGGCCAGTACTCGTCGTTGGTCATCTGGCAGCAGCCGTTTTCGAAGCGCTCGAAGGTCAGGTAGTAGGAGCCCAGCACCATATCCTGCGTAGGCACGGTGACGGGGCCGCCGTCCTGGGGACGCAGCAGGTTGTTGGCGGACAGCATCAGCAGACGCGCCTCGGCCTGTGCTTCGGCGGACAGAGGAACGTGGATAGCCATCTGGTCGCCGTCGAAGTCTGCGTTGAAGGCCGTGCAGTTCAGGGGATGCAGCTTCAGGGCGCGGCCCTCCACCAGCACCGGCTCAAAGGCCTGAATGCCCAGGCGGTGCAGCGTAGGTGCACGGTTCAGCATGACGGGGTGGTCCTTGATGATCTCGTCCAGCGCGTCCCACACCTCGGTGCGGCCCTTGTCCACCATCTTCTTGGCAGACTTGATGTTGTTGGCGCTGCCATCCTCCACCAGCTTCTTCATAATGAAGGGACGGAACAGCTCCACAGCCATCTCCTTGGGCACGCCGCACTGGTAGATCTTCAGCTCGGGACCGACCACGATAACGCTTCGGCCGGAGTAGTCCACGCGCTTGCCCAGCAGGTTCTGGCGGAAACGGCCCTGCTTGCCCTTGAGCATATCACTCAGGGACTTGAGGGCGCGGTTGTTGGCGCCGGTGACAGGGCGGCCGCGGCGGCCGTTGTCGATCAGGGCGTCCACCGCCTCCTGAAGCATACGCTTCTCGTTGCGGACGATGATATCGGGGGCCTTCAGCTCCATCAGGCGCTTCAGGCGGTTGTTGCGGTTGATGACCCGGCGGTACAGGTCGTTCAGGTCGCTGGTGGCGAAACGGCCGCCGTCCAGCTGCACCATGGGACGGATCTCCGGGGGGATGACGGGCAGCACATCGATGACCATCCACTCCGGCTTGTTGCCGGACAGGCGGAAGGCGTCCACCACCTCAAGGCGCTTGACGATGCGGGCCTTTTTCTGGCCGGAGGTGGTCTTCAGCTCGGTGTGCAGCTGCTCGCTCAGCTGCTCCAGGTCGATCTGCTGCAGCAGCTCCTTCACGGCCTCGGCGCCCATGCCGGCGCGGAAGTCGTCCTCATACTTCTCGCGCATATCGCGGTATTCCTTCTCGGAGAGGATCTGGTTCTGGGCCAGAGGCGTCTCGCCGGGATCGGTAACGATATAGGCGGCAAAGTACAGCACCTTCTCCAGGATACGGGGGCTGATGTCCAGCAGCAGTCCCATACGGGAGGGGATACCCTTGAAGTACCAGATGTGGCTGACGGGGGTGGCCAGCTCAATGTGGCCCATACGCTCGCGGCGGACCTTGGCACGGGTGACTTCCACGCCGCAGCGGTCGCAGATCTTGCCCTTATAGCGGATCTTCTTATACTTACCGCAGTGGCACTCCCAGTCCTTCGTCGGCCCGAAAATGCGCTCACAGAACAGGCCGTCGCGCTCGGGCTTCAGAGTACGGTAGTTGATGGTCTCGGGCTTCTTTACCTCGCCGTAGGACCACTCGCGGATCATTTCCGGAGAAGCAATGCCGATCTTGATGGCATCAAAGGTTGCGTAACTCATAATTCAGCTCCTCCCTTTCCTTAAAACTCGTCGCCTTCGTCGTCATAGGAAGCGTCCACTTCCTCGTCGGCGACGTAGTCAAAGCCCGCATCCGCCAGCTCATCCTCGTCGGCGTAGCGGTTCTGTCTTTCGTTGTCGGCATCCATACGGGCCAGGTTGAAGGTATCCAGGGCGTCCTCGTCCTCCTTCAGCTCGATCTGGTTGCCGTCGGCATCCAGCACCTGGATATCCAGGCACAGGGACTGCAGCTCCTTGACCAGCACCTTGAAGGACTCCGGCACACCGGGCGTGGGCACGTTGTGGCCCTTGACGATAGACTCGTAGGTGCGGACACGGCCGGTCACATCGTCGGACTTGACGGTCAGGATCTCCTGCAGGGTGTAGCTGGCGCCATAGGCCTCCAGCGCCCAGACTTCCATCTCGCCGAAGCGCTGGCCGCCGAACTGCGCCTTGCCGCCCAGAGGCTGCTGGGTGACCAGGGAGTAGGGGCCGGTGGAACGGGCGTGGATCTTATCATCCACCAGGTGGTGCAGCTTCAGGAAGTAGACATAGCCCACGGTGACCTTGTTGTCAAAGCGCTCGCCGGTACGGCCGTCATACAGCCAGCTCTTGCCCTCGGGATCCAGGCCGGCCAGCTCCAGGGCCTCGCCGATATCCTTGTCGGTGGCGCCGTCGAAGATGGGAGTAGCCACCTTCCAACCCAGAGTCTTGGCCGCGTAGCCCAGATGGACCTCCAGCACCTGACCGATATTCATACGGCTGGGCACGCCCAGGGGGTTCAGCACGATATCCAGCGGGGTACCATCGGGCAGGAAGGGCATATCCTCCTGGGGCAGCACGCGGGAAACGACGCCCTTGTTGCCGTGACGGCCGGCCATCTTGTCGCCCACCTGGATCTTGCGGCGCTGGGCGATGTAGACACGGACGACCTCGTTGACGCCCGGGCTCAGCTCGTCGCCGTTCTCGCGGGTGAACACCTTGGCGTCCACCACGATGCCGCTTTCGCCGTGGGGCACCTTCAGGGAGGTATCGCGGACCTCGCGGGCCTTCTCGCCGAAAATGGCGCGCAGCAGGCGCTCCTCGGCGGTCAGATCCGTCTCGCCCTTGGGCGTGACCTTACCCACCAGGATGTCGCCGGCGTGGACCTCGGCGCCGATGCGGATGATACCGCGCTCATCCAGGTCCTTCAGCGCGTCCTCGCCCACGTTGGAAATGTCGCGGGTGATCTCCTCCGGCCCCAGCTTGGTATCGCGGGCATCGATCTCGTATTCCTCGATATGAATGGAGGTGTAGACGTCCTCCTTGACAAGGCGCTCGTTCAGCAGGACGGCGTCCTCGTAGTTGTAGCCCTCCCAGGTCATGAAGCCCACCAGGATGTTGCGGCCCAGGGCGATCTCGCCCTGATCGGTGGCGGGACCGTCGGCCAGGACGGTGGGATCGTCGCCGCCGTGGACACGCTCGCCCACAGAGACGATAGGCTTCTGATTGATACAGGTGCCGTGGTTGGAGCGCAGGAACTTGATGAGCTTATAGTCCTTCGTCTCGCCGCTGTCATACTTGACGGAGACGTTGGTGGCATCCACCTTGGTGACGACACCGTCGCCCTCGGCCAGCACGGCCACCTCGGAGTCCAGGCAGATCTTGTGCTCCATGCCGGTACCCACGATGGGGGCCTCCGGCTTCAGCAGCGGCACGGCCTGACGCTGCATGTTGGCGCCCATCAGGGCGCGGTTGGCGTCGTCGTTGGGCAGGAAGGGGATCATCGCCGTGGCGATGGACACCATCATGCGGGGAGAGACATCGATATAGTCCACGCCGCTGCGGGGCACCTCCACGATCTCGTCGCGGTGGCGGCAGGTGATACGCTCGTTGGTCAGGCAGCCGTTCTTGTCCACCGGCTCGGCAGCCTGGCCCACCACATACTGGTCCTCCACGTCGGCGGTCATGTAGGTGATGTCGTCGGAAACATGGCCGGTCTCGTGGTCCACGGCGCGGAAGGGCGCCTCGATAAAGCCGTATTCGTTGATACGGGCATACGTGGCCAGATAGGAAATAAGGCCGATGTTGGGACCTTCAGGGGTCTCGATGGGGCACATACGGCCGTAGTGGGAGTAGTGCACGTCTCGGACTTCCATATTGGCGCGCTCGCGGCTCAGACCGCCGGGACCCAGCGCGGACAAACGGCGCTTGTGGGTCAGCTCGGCCAGCGGGTTCGTCTGATCCATGAACTGGCTCAGGGGGCTGGAGCCGAAGAACTCCTTGATGGCGGCGGTGACGGGGCGGATGTTGATCAGGCTCTGGGGCGTGACGATGTCCAGATCCTGAATGGTCATGCGCTCGCGGATCACGCGCTCCATGCGGCTGAAGCCGATACGGAACTGGTTCTGCAGCAGCTCGCCCACGCAGCGCAGGCGGCGGTTGCCCAGGTGGTCGATATCGTCCTTGGTCACCAGACCGTGGGCCAGGGCGTTCATGTAGTTGATGGACGCGAAGATGTCGTCCACGATGATGTGCTTGGGCACCAGATCGTCGGCGTGGAGGCGGCACTGCTTCACCAACTCGTCGCCGCTGTACTTGCCCAGCAGCTCCTGCAGCACATCAAAGCGCACGCGCTCCTTGATGCCGCAGAGCTCACGGGGATCAAAGTCCACATAGTGGCGCATATCGCACATCTTGTTGGTAAAGATGCGGATGGTGTCGCCGCTGTCCAGCGTGACGCTGACCTCAGGCACACCCACGGTGTCCATCAGGGTGCAATCGTCGGCGGTGAGCACATGGCCGTCCTCGAACAGGATCTCGCCGGTGGCGGGATCGGCCACGGGCATGGCCAGCTTCTGGCCCTTGGCGCGGGTCCAGAAGGTCAGCTTCTTGTTGAATTTGTACCGGCCCACGGTGCTCAGGTCATAGCGGCGCGGGTCAAAGAACAGGTTTTGCAGCAGCGTCTCGGCAGAGTCCAGCGTGGGGGGCTCACCGGGGCGGAGCTTGCGGTAGATCTCCAGCATGGCCTCTTCATAGGTCTTGCAGGTATCCTTTTCCAAGGTAGCCACGATGCGGCGGTCATCGCCGAAGCGCTCCAGGATCTCCGCGTCGGTCTTCAGGCCCAGGGCGCGGATCAGGCAGGTGATGGGCAGCTTGCGGTTCTTGTCGATACGGACCCAGAATACCTCGCTGGTATCGGTCTCGTACTCCAGCCACGCGCCGCGGTAAGGGATGACGGTGCTGGTCAGCAGCGGCAGATCGGTCTTCAGATCGATCTCCTTGCCATAATAGATGCCGGGGGAACGGACGATCTGGCTGACCACCACGCGCTCGGCGCCGTTGATGACAAAGGTGCCGCCGTGGGTCATCAGGGGGAAGTCGCCCATGAAGATCTCGTTCTCCTTGATCTCGCCGGTCTCCTTGTTGTGCAGACGCACCAGCACTTTCATGGGGGCGGCATACGTGGCGTCGCGCGCCTTGCACTCCTCCACGTCGTACTTGGGCTTTTCGTCCATACTGTAATCAATGAAGCTCAGCTCCAGATTACCGGCATAGTCCACGATGGAGGCCACATCGGCAAACACCTCACGCAGGCCGGTATCCAGGAACCACTGATAGGACTTCTTCTGGATCTCCAGCAGGTTGGGCATTGCCATGACTTCCTCGTGGCGGGCAAAGTTCTTTCGCAGGGTCTTGCCGTAGTACTTGTCTTTCGCCATCTCTACGATCACGCCTTTCTGTTCTTATTTCCCTCCCGCAGCCGCTGACCTGTGCGGCCGCGGGGGCGCTCCGTCGCGATACGCACGGGCTTGTTGGTTCATTTTGACCACAACCCCTTGTGCTTTGCCGGCGGAGATGGTATACTGCACATAGATGAAAGTGGGGCTATGCCGCCACTTTCCCAATATAAAGCAAGTCATTATACCAATTTTTTTCCATATTGTCAATGGGTTTTCCACCGGTTTTGCCGGTGGATCTTTGTATTCTAACGAAAAACTCGCCCGTGGGAAGACCCCACGGGCGAGTTTTCTTTTGTTATACACAGCGTTCCAGCCGCACGACCGTCTCCACATTCGCCGTACCCGGGAACATATCCACCGCCGCGGCGCGGACGGCGGCATAGCCCTCCTGTGCAAACAGCTTCACATCCCGGGCCAGGGTCGCCGGATCACAGGAGACGTAGACGATACGCTGCGGCGCCATCGATGCCGCTGCGGCGACCACCTCCGGGCTGAGCCCCTTGCGGGGCGGGTCCACGCATATCACGTCCGGGCGCAGGCCCCGGGCGGCGAAGTCCGCCGCCGCGTCCGCCGCGTCGCCGCAGAGGAACTCCACATTTCCGATGCCGTTGCGTTTTGCGTTTTCTTTGGCATCGGCAATGGCCTCCGGCACGATCTCCGCGCCGATGACCCTCGCCGCCCGCCGGGCCATCACCTGGGTGATGGTGCCCGCGCCGCAGTACAGGTCCAGCACCGTCTCGTGCCCGGTCAGTCCCGCGAAGTCCACAGCGGTATCGTACAGCACCTCCGCCATGTCATGGTTCACCTGATAAAAGGACGGCACGCTCAGCCGGAAGGACAGGCCGCACAGGGTATCCTCCAGCACGTCCGCGCCCCACAGGGTGCGGTATTCACTGCCCAGTACAGCCCCGGTGGGCTGGGTGTTCACGCCCAGCACCACGCCCACGGCATTCGGCAGCGCCTGCCGCACAAGCGACACCAGCGTGTCCTCGCGGGGCAGCTTCCTCCCGTTGACCAGCACGCAGACCAATGACTGTCCCGCGCTGTTCGTTCGGACATACAGGTGCCGCACCAGACCCCGCCGGGTCCTTTCATCGTAGCAGGGCACGCCGCACTCCCGGATGTACCGCCGCAGGGCCTCCGCCGCCGCGTCGGCCTGGGGCTTCTGGATCCGGCAGCAGTCCACCGGGACCACCTGATGGCTGCGGGCCTTGTAGAACCCCACCTGCCCATCGGCGGATACGGGGTACTGGCTCTTGTTGCGGTAGTGCAGCGGCGCACCGGAGAGGATACCCTCCACTGCCACATCGCTGCCGCCGATGCGGCGCAGGGCGTCCTGCACCCGCTGGCGCTTGGCCTCCAGCTCCTCTTCCCTGTCCATGTGACGGAAGTCGCAGCCGCCGCACCGCCCGTAATAGGGGCAGTCCGGCTCACGCCGGTGGGGCGAGGGCGCGTATACCCGCACCGCCTTGCCGAAGGCGGCGTTTTTCAGCGCCTTCAGGATGAGCACATCACAGTCCTCTCCCCGCAGCGCCCGGTGGACGAACACCGCCTGCCCGTCGATGCGGGCCACGCCCAGTCCCTCGGAGGTATACCCCTCGATGCGGGCGCGGTAGGTCTTGTTCTTCTCCGGCACGGCTCAGAACTCGAACTTGCTGATGACCTTGCCGATGGCATCGGCAAAGGCGGCCAGCGTCTTGTTGTCCCGGCCCTTGCTGCGGCGGATGAGGCCGATGAGCATATCGCCCAGCTGGACCAGCTTCTGGTACGCCGCCGTGGCCTTGGGCGCCCCCTCATAGGCCCGGGTCTTGCGCTCCGGCAGGTAGCCGGGGGCAAGCTGCTTGTCGGCGATCAGATCGTACTCCTCGGTATACTGGGGCGCGTGGGCTGCAAAGCCCAGCCCCTTTACCGTCTCGGCGTAGACGGGCGCCACCTCGCGGTCACCGTGGACCACGAACACATGGGTAGTCTTCGCCGGATCAAAGTGCTTGATCCAGTCCACCAGATGGTCATGGTCAGCGTGAGAGCTGAGGCCGGGGAAGTTGACGATCTTGGCCCGGACGGCCACGTCCTCGCCGAAGAGCTTGACGCTGTCGACCCCGTCCAGCAGGTTGCGGCCCAGGGTGCCCGGGGACTGGAAGCCCACGAACACCACGGCGCTGTCGGCGCGCCAGAGGTTATACTTCAGATGGTGGCGGATACGGCCCGCGTCGCACATACCGGAAGCGGAGATAATGACCTTGGGGGTCTTGTCCACGTTCAGCAGCTTGGACTCGTCCACCGTCTCGGTCAGGTGCAGGCCGGGGAAGCTGAACATATGGGTGCCGTCCTGCACCAGCGCCAGGGCGTCCTCATCCAGATAGCCCCGCAGATCGCCGCAGAAAATCGTGGTGGCCTTCTTGGCCAGCGGGCTGTCCACGTACACCGGGAAGTTCTTGACGGACGTGACCAGATTTTTGTCCTTGATCTCGCGGATAAAGTACAGCAGCTCCTGGGTGCGGCCCACGGCGAAGGAGGGGATGACCACGTTGCCGCCCTTGCCCAGCGTCTCGTCGATGATCTCCGCCAGCTGGCCGGTATAGCTCCACACCTCGGTGTGGTTGCGGTCGCCGTAGGTAGACTCGGTGAGCACATAGTCCGCGCTGTCGAAGAACTGGGGATCGCGGATGATGGGCTGATCCACATTGCCGATATCGCCGGAGAACACCACGGTGCGCGTTTCATCACCCTCATGGCAGGTGAGCTTGATGCTGGCGCTGCCCAGCAGGTGGCCAGCATCGATGAACTGCGCCGTCGCGCCCTCCACCACAGGAATGTCCTGGCCGTATTCGCAGGTCTGGATAAACTCCCGCACCCGCAGGGCATCGGCCACGGTGTAGATCGGCTCTACCTCCGGACGTCCGGCGCGCTTGTTCTTGCGGTTCTGGTACTCCGCGTCCTGCTCCTGGATATGGGCGGAGTCCTGGAGCATAATGTCCAGCAGATCGGCGGTCAGGCGGGTGGTAATGATCTTACCCTGAAAGCCGTTTTTGATGAGCATGGGGATGCGGCCGGAGTGGTCGATATGGGCGTGGGTCACCAGCACCACATCAATGCTGCCGGGGTGAAAGGGCAGCGCGGTGTTGTCGATCTCGTCCCGGCCCTGCTGCAGGCCGCAGTCCACCAGGATATGCTTGCCGTTGACCTCCAGACAATGGCAGCTGCCGGTAACGCACCGGTCAGCGCCGTAAAAACGCAGCTTCATGGCGAAAACTCCTTCTCTTTGATAGTACCGTCAGTATACCACACTTTTCCGCGCTGCACAACCGCAAAGCGGCACGACTGACCGATAACTGTTCACAGAAAATCTTTTTGCATTAGACAAAAGAGTGTGGTATACTCTACTGGTATAATTATGTACGATTATCTTTTTACTTAGAAAGGATACAGAATATATGGGACTGTTTACCAAGGTCTTCGGCACCTACAGCCAGCGGGAGCTGAAGAGCATCTACCCCATCGTGGACAAGATCACCGCCCTGGAGGACGAGTACAAGCAGCTGACCGACGCCGAGCTTCAGGCCAAGACCCCGGAGTTCAAGGAGCGTCTGGCCAACGGTGAGACGCTGGACGACATCCTGCCGGAGGCCTTTGCCGCCGTGCGGGAGGCCGCGGACCGCGTGCTGGGTATGCGCCCCTATCCCGTCCAGCTGGTGGGCGGCATCGTGCTGCACCAGGGCCGCATCGCCGAGATGAAGACCGGCGAGGGCAAAACGCTGGTAGCCACCCTGCCTGCCTATCTGAACGCGCTGACCGGTGAGGGCGTTCACATCGTCACCGTCAACGACTACCTGGCCAAGCGTGACTCCGAGTGGATGGGCAAGGTCCACCGCTTCATGGGCCTTACCGTGGGCCTGATCATCCACGACATGAAAAAGGAGGAACGCCAGAAGGCCTATCAGGCGGACATCACCTACGGTACCAATAACGAGATGGGCTTCGACTACCTGCGTGACAATATGGCCCTGTACGCCAACGAGCAGGTCCAGCGGGGCCACGCTTTCGCCATCGTGGACGAGGTGGACTCCATCCTGATCGATGAGGCCCGCACCCCCCTGATCATCTCCGGTATGGGCGAGAAGTCCACCCAGCTGTACGACATGGCCGAGATGTTCGCCGCCCGGCTGAAGAAATTTGTGGTGGTGGAGAGCGATGACAAAGAGGAGGAAGCCACCGACATCGACGCCGACTATGTGGTAGACGAGAAAGCCCGCAGCGTCACCCTCACTGCCCGGGGCGTGAAGAAGGCGGAGGATTTCTTCCATCTGGACAACCTGTCCGACCCGGAAAACAGCACCATCGCCCACCACATCAACCAGGCCATCAAGGCCCACGGCATCATGAAGCGCGACGTGGACTATGTGGTCAAGGACGGCGAGGTGGTCATCGTGGACGAGTTCACCGGCCGCCTGATGTTCGGCCGCCGGTACTCCGAGGGTCTGCACCAGGCCATCGAGGCCAAGGAGCACCTGTCCGTCCAGCGCGAGAGCAAGACGCTTGCCACCATCACGTTCCAAAATTACTTCCGCCTCTACCGCAAGCTGTCCGGCATGACCGGTACGGCGCTGACGGAGGAGGAGGAATTCGCCACCATTTACGCGCTGGACATCATCGAGATCCCCACCAACCGCCCCATCGCCCGTATCGACAACGAGGACAGCGTGTACAAGACCGAGAACGGCAAGTACCGCGCCGTCATCCAGCAGGTAAAGGCGTGCCACGCCAAGGGCCAGCCGGTGCTGGTGGGCACCGTGTCCATCGAGAAGAACGAGCTGCTGGGCAAGATGCTGACCCGCGAGGGCATCAAGCATAACCTGCTGAACGCCAAAAACCATGAGCGCGAGGCTGAGATCGTGGCCCAGGCGGGCCAGTTCGGCGCCGTCACCGTGGCCACCAACATGGCCGGTCGTGGTACCGATATCATGCTGGGCGGCAACGCCGAGTATATGGCCAAGAACGACCTCCGCAAGGCCGGCCTCACCGACGAGCTCATTGCCGAGGCCACCGGCTACGCCGAAACGGATAACCAGGAGATCCTGGACGCCCGGAAGCTGTTCGCCGAGAAGCTGGCCCAGCACAAGGCGGAGATCTCCGGCGAGGCCGACAAGGTCCGCGCCGCCGGCGGCCTGTTCATCATCGGCACCGAGCGCCATGACTCCCGCCGTATCGACAACCAGCTCCGCGGCCGTGCCGGCCGTCAGGGCGACCCCGGCGAGACCCGCTTCTACATCTCCCTGGAGGACGACCTCATGCGCCTGTTCGGCGGCGACCGCGTCACCGGTATGATGGAGCGCATGAACATCGACGAGGACACCCCCATCGAGAACAAGATGCTCTCCCGCGCCATCGAGCAGGCCCAGACCACGGTGGAAAGCCGCAACTTCCAGGCCCGTAAGTCCGTGCTGGAGTACGACGACGTGATGAACAAGCAGCGCGAGATCATCTATGGCCAGCGCAAGCAGGTGCTGGACGGCATGGATGTCAAGGGCATCATCATGGGCATGATGGAGAGCGCCATCGGCCACCAGGTCCGCAGCGCCTTCATGGGCCAGGAGCACCTGGACATGGTCCAGTGCAAGGAGCTTCTCCGCGGCTTGGAGGGTGTGTACTTCACCAAGTACACCGTAAAGATCGACGAGAGCCAGCTCCCCACCCTTACCGAGGACGATTTCATCGATATGTTCACCAAGGCCGCCGCCGACTTCTACGAGAAGAAGGAGCAGGAGATCACTCCGCCCGTCATGCGTGAGCTGGAGCGCGTGGTGCTGCTGCGGGTGGTGGACGAATACTGGATGGACCATATCGACGCCATGCAGGACCTGCGCCAGGGAATCCGTCTGCGGGCCTACGCCCAGACCAACCCGGTGGACGCCTACAAGAAGGAGTCCCTGGAGATGTTCGAGGAGATGATCGACGCCATGAAGGAGGAGACGGTGCGCCGTCTGTACTCCGTCCGCCTGCGCCAGAACGAGGAAGTCAAGCGCGAGCGCGTGGCCAGCGGCATGACCGAGAACGTGGGCGGCGACGGCACCGTGAAGAAGCGCCCCACCAAGGTGGTCAAGGTCGGCCGCAACGACCTGTGCCCTTGCGGCAGCGGGCTGAAATGGAAGAAGTGCACCTGCAAGGAGTACCACTCCTGATTTCGGCCTATGCTTCTCCCCTGTACGCTGCCTACGGTCGCACGGCGCCAGCCAAATCAAAGATTTGGGCCGCCAAAGTGCCTGCGGCAGCGGGCTGAAATGGAAGAAGTGCACCTGCAAGGAGTACCACTCCTGAGTAACTTCAAACGACACCCGCTTCGCTGGGCTGTCGTTTGAGCGGGCTGCGGCCTGCTGCAGCGCACGACGTGCGCGTCAAAGTCGCGCACGCGCACGTTTGCAGGCCGAGAAGAATTTTTGGCGACGTACACGCCGCCGAAAATAGATTTGATTTTATTTGCGTCTGCGGACGCAAACTCTGCGAGGCATTGTAAAATGACGGGCGGCGGCTGAAGCCGCCGCCCGTCCCATCTTATGCAGGGGGCGGCGTCCCCGACGCCCCGTCCCCCTCCGGAAGGAGACACTATGTTCCACCCCCACACAAAAAACGACCTGGTCTATCTGACCTCTGATGTGTTGGAAAACGGCGCCATCGTCCACGGCTTTTCCACCCGAAAGGGCGGTGTCTCTCCCGCGCCCTGGGACAGTCTGAACCTGGACGACCGCCGGGGCGATGACCTGGCCAACGTACAGGAGAACTTCCGCCGCCTGTGCACCGCGCTGGACACGGATGTGCAGCGGGCGGTGCTCAGCCGTCAGGTGCACCGTAGCGATGTGCGCCGCGTCACGGCGGTGGACTGCGGCAAGGGCCTGTGGCAGCCGCAAGACTACGACAGCGCCGACGCCCTGGTGACGGACGTGCCGGGCATCCCCCTGATCGTGTTCTCCGCCGACTGCAACGTACTGCTGCTCCACGACCCGGTGCGCCGGGTCATCGGCGCCGCCCATGCCGGCTGGCGGGGCACCGCCGCCGGCATCGCCGCAGAGACGGTGCGGGTCATGACCGAGGATTACGGCTGCGACCCGGCGGACCTCCGCGCCGCCATCGGGCCGGCCATTGGGCCGTGCTGCTTCGAGACGGACGGCGACGTACCGGAGGCCCTCCGGGCCGCACTGGGTGTGGCGGCGGAGCCGTTCATGGCATGGAACGGCAGCAAGTGGCACATCGACCTGAAGGCCGTCAACGCCCTGTGGCTGCGCCGCGAAGGCGTTACGCGCATCGACATCTGCGATCACTGCACCGCCTGCCGCCCGGACCTGTACTGGAGCCACCGGAAGATGGGCCTGCGCCGGGGCGAGCAGGCCGCGCTGATCGCTCTGCGGGAGGATACGCTATGAAACGTGCACTGCTGTGCCTGCTGCTGGCGCTGACCATGCTGCTGGCCGCCGGCTGCGCCGACTGGGAGGTCACCGAGGATCCCCTGGGGGAGCTGTCCGACTTCTACCAGAATGAAAACGAAGAACCGGAGCCGGAGCCGCTGACCGCCTTTACCCTGCCCTATATCGCCGGCGGCACCCTCGACCCCGTCCGCACCACGGACACTATGCAGCAGACCGTAGAGTCCCTCATGTACCAGGGGCTGTTCGCCCTGGACGAGCAGTTCCGGCCCCAGGCCGTCCTGGCGGACAGCTGGACGTATGATTCCGCCCAGCGCACCTGGACCATCCGCATCAAGGCCGACGCGGCCTTCTCTGACGGCTCCGCCGTCACGGCGGCCGACGTGGCCGCCACGCTGGAGCGCGCCCGCACCTCTGAGCGCTATGCCGCCCGTCTGCGGGACGTGACCTCCGTGTACGTCCGGGAGGACGCGGTGGTCGTCGCCCTGTCCTCTTCTCTGGCCACCCTTCCCAGCCGCCTGGACATCCCCATCATCAAAGCAGGCACCGAGAACCGCACCGCCCCCACAGGCAGCGGTCCCTATCTGTTTGCCAAGGATGATACGGGCGCCTATCTGACAGCCAACAGCCGCTGGTGGCAGGACAGCAGCGTTCTGCCGCTGTCCACCATCCGCCTGCAGCACTGCAAGGACAAGGACTCCGCCCTGTACGCCTTCACTTCCCGTGAGGTGCAGCTGCTGACGCTGGATCTCACCGGCAGCAACAGCACCGGTGTCTCCGGCGCCGGCGACTACGCTGAAGCGGCCACCCCCGTTATGCAGTTTCTGGGCATGAACACCCGGCGGGAGGCTCTGTCCGACCCGGCCCTGCGCCGGGCCCTCAGCGCCGGCATCGACCGCGAAACGCTGGTGTCCTCCTGCCTGCTGGGGCAGGGCACGGCGGCCCAGCTGCCTGCCTCCCCCGCCTACGCAGGCTACGATACCGCGCTGGAAACGCCTTACGACACCGCGGCCTATAACCGCCTGCTGAACGCCGCCCTTGGCGAACAGGCGGAGGATGAGACACCCCTGACGCTGACGCTTCTGGTCAACGAGGAGAGCAGCTTCAAGGTCTCCGCCGCCCAGGAGATCGCCATGTACCTCAATACCGCACGCCTGACCGTCACCGTAGAGGCTGTTCCCTGGGACACGTTCCTCGCCCGGCTGGAAAGCGGCGACTTTGATCTCTATTACGGTGAATGCCGCCTGACCGCCGACTGGGACCTGACGGCCCTGTTGTCCACCGAGGGCAGCCTCAACTACGGCGGCTGGTCCGATGAGACTACCGACCGGCTGCTGCAGGCCTATCGATCCAATGGCGCTGACGCGAACCTGGTGGCCCTGTGGCAGCAGCTGCTGGACACCGCCCCCTTCGCCCCCATCTGCTTTAAGTCCGTATCCGTTGTCACCACCGAGGGTGTGGTGCAGGGTCTGTCCCCCACGGAGACGGCTCCCCTCTCCCCCCTGGGCAGCTGGTCCGTCCGGCTGGACGCATAAAAGGAGCGTATGCCATGTCACAAGTCACCAAGCGGGCGCTGGAAGCGTCGCTGAAAAAGCTGCTGCTGGAAAAGCCCCTGCATAAGATCACTGTCAGTGACATCACCGATGACTGCGGCATCAACCGCATGACGTTTTACTATCACTTCAAGGACATCTATGATCTGGTGGAGTGGAGCTGTCAGGAGGACGCCAGCCGCGCTCTGGCGGGCAAAAAGACCTATGAGACGTGGCAGCAGGGCCTTTTGCAGATCTTCGAGGCCGTGCAGGAGAATAAGCCCTTCATTCTGAACGTCTATCGCTCCGTCAGCCGGGAGCAGGTGGAGAACTATCTCTACAAGCTGACCTACGACCTGCTGGAGGGCGTGGTGGAGGAGCAGGCCCGGGGAATGTCCGTCCGGCCGGAGGATAAGGCCTTCATCGCCACGCTGTACAAGTATATGTTCGTAGGCCTGATGCTGGACTGGATCAGATCCGACATGAAGGGCGATCCCCATCTGATCGTGGAACGGCTGGACCAGGTCATCCACGGCAGCGTCGACGCCGCGCTGGCGCGTCTGCGTACCGACAAGCCCTTATCAAACGAGGCCAAATGATAAAAAACTGAACACCTGCCGCCCCGGTGATAAAAAACTTATCACCGGGGTTTTTCTGCTTATTGAACAAATATTCATTCAGATGTATGCTTTCATCATCAAAGGAAAACATACAGTGGATACTTGAAAGGAGTTTATTTATGTATTATTCCAGCGGTAACTATGAAGCCTTTGCCCGTCCCAAAAAGCCCGAGGGCGTGGACAACAAATCCGCCTATATCGTGGGCAGCGGTCTGGCTGCCCTGACCGCCGCCTGCTATCTGGTCCGCGACGGCCAGATGAAGGGCGAGCACATCCACATTCTGGAAAAGGGCAGCCTGCCCGGCGGCGCCTGCGACGGCTATAAGTTCGAGAACCTGGGCTACGTCATGCGCGGCGGCCGCGAGATGGACAACCATTTCGAGGTCATGTGGGACCTGTTCCGTTCCATCCCCTCCATCGAAACGGAGGGCGTCAGCGTTCTGGACGAGTACTACTGGCTCAACAAGGAGGACCCCAACTACTCCCTGTGCCGCGCCACCGTTGACCGCGGCCAGGACGCTCATACCGACGGCAAGTTCGACATCTCCGACAAGGGCGCCATGGAGATCATGAAGCTGTTTTTCACCCCCAACGAGGACCTGCAGGACAAGAAGATCACCGACTTCTTCGATGACGAGGTGCTGAACTCCAACTTCTGGCTGTACTGGCGCACCATGTTCGCCTTTGAGAACTGGCACAGTGCGCTGGAGATGAAGCTGTATATCCAGCGCTATATCCACCACATCGGCGGCCTGCCCGACTTCACCGCCCTGCGCTTCACCAAGTACAACCAGTATGAGTCCATGATCCTGCCCATGGTGAAGTATCTGGAGAGCCACAACGTCCGGTTCCATTACGGCGTGCAGGTCACCAACGTGGAGTTCGACTGCTCCGATCCCGCCCACAAGCTGGCCAAGCGCATCGATGTCATCGAGAACAACGAGCCCGGCGCCATCGACCTGACGGAGAACGATCTGGTGTTCATCACCAACGGCGGCTGCGTGGAGAACTCCTCCATGGGCAGTCAGGATAAGCCCGCCGCCTACAACACCGAGCTGAAGCCCGGCGGCGGCTGGGATATGTGGCGCAAGATCGCCGCACAGGACCCTGCCTTTGGCCATCCCGACAAGTTCTGCCATGACCCCGAGCAGACCAACTGGATGAGCGCCACCGTGGAGACTTTGGACCAGAAGATCATCCCCTATATCAAGAACATCTGCAAGCGCGACCCCTTCACCGGCCATGTGGTCACCGGCGGCATCGTCACCGTCAAGGACTCCTCCTGGCTGATGAGCTGGACCATCAACCGCCAGCCCCAGTTCCGCGACCAGCCCAAGGACCACTGCCTGGTGTGGGTGTACTCCCTGTTCACCGACAAGCCCGGCGACTATGTGAAAAAGCCCATGCGGGCGTGCACCGGCAAGGAGATCTGCATGGAGTGGCTGTACCACATCGGCGTGCCCGAGGATCAGATCGAGGATCTGGCGTCCAACAGCGCCAACACCGTACCCGTGATGATGCCCTATATCGATGCGTTCTTCATGCCCCGTGCCTACGGCGACCGGCCCAATGTGGTGCCCGACGGCAGCGTGAACTTCGCCTTCCTCGGTCAGTTTGCCGAGACGCCCCGCGACACCATCTTCACCACCGAGTATTCCATGCGGACCGGCATGGAGGCCGTCTACACCCTGCTGAACGTGGACCGCGGCGTGCCCGAGGTCTGGGGCAGCGTCTATGACGTCCGCGACCTGCTGAACGCCACCGTGAAGCTGCGGGACGGCAAGAAGGCCACCGACATGGAGCTGGGCCTGATGGAAAAGCTGGCCGTCAAGAAGCTGCTGGGCAAGATCGAAAACACCGATATCGAAAAGCTCCTGAAGGAATACCACGTCATCTGACAGCCCCCAGCATCACCCCCAAAAAATATCCCCCGGCCTAGCCGGGGGATATTTTTTGTGTTCAGTTATACTCCCGCACCACGGCGGTGACCTTGCCCAGCAGCGTGGCCTCGCGGCCGTCGATGGGCCGGTAGTTCTCGTTCTCCGGCAGCAGCCACACCTCGCCGTTCCGGCGGCTCAGCCGCTTCACCGTGGCCTCGTCCCCCAGCAGCGCCACCACGATCTCGCCGTTGTGTGCCGTGGGCTGGCGGTGTACCACCACCAGGTCGTCCGGCAGGATGCCCGCGTTCAGCATGGACTCGCCCCGCACCCGCAGGGCAAAGTACTCCCCCTCGCGTCCGCCGGTGTCGAAGGTCAGATAGTCCTCAATGCACTCCTCCGCCAATATGGGGCTGCCCGCGGCCACGCTGCCCACCACGGGGATGCGGTCCGCCGCCGGTGCCGCCTCCTCCTGTACTGGCGCGCCGTCAGGCATTTCCCCCTGCATGGGCTGCGCCAGCGTCAGGGCCCGGCCCTTGCCGGCCCCCTTGGTCAGCACGCCCAGCTCCTCCATGTGCTTCAGGTGGAAATGCACCGTGGACGGCGATTTCAGTCCCACCGCCTCGCCGATCTCCCGCACCGAGGGGGGATACCCCTGCTCCCGCAGTGCCTGGGCGATGTAGTCGTAGATCTTCTGCTGCATTCTGGTCATCTTCGCCATAGCCATGCCCCTTTCACGCGCCCTATGTCGGCGCAGGTCCGTTTTTTGTATGTGCGCCGCGTCCGCTGTTCTTCCGGCTCTATTATATCACACCCTTTCGCGCATTGCAACATTTGTTCTATTTCTTTTTGCAGTTTTTTCTGAGGCTGCAGCAAAGATGACCGTGAAGTAATACAAAAAGCAATGAAAGAAATCCCGTTTCAACGGGCATTTCACTCTTGACAAGGGCCGACGGTATATAGTATAATGGTTTTCGCTGACACGGTGACATAGCCAAGTGGTAAGGCAAGGGTCTGCAAAACCCTCATTCCCCGGTTCAAATCCGGGTGTCACCTCCAACCAAAACTCCCGAAACGCCTGTGTTTCGGGAGTTTTTTCATGCCCGAAAACAGGCTTTAGCCTTGTTTTTAGTCTTATGCGGAGCGCCCTGCCCGTTGAAACCGTTGAAAAAGGAGGGGGACGGAAGCTTCCGTCCCCCTCCTGCGGTATTGGTTCTATTCTATGCAGACAATTCGTCCGCCCGTGTCGTTTAGCCCAGCTTTGCCCACGTCAGGGGGCCGACGATGCCGTCCACACCCAGACCGTTGGCCTTCTGGAACGCCAGCACGGCGGCCTTTGTCTTGCTTCCGAAGATGCCGTCCACGCTGCCGCAGTCAAATCTTCACGCTTCAGAATTGGCGCGACAGTCTTGACACCGTCGCGCTTACGCTGCCGTATGCGGACACCGGCAAGCACGCCTATACGCCGGACTGGTCGAAGCTTCCCAGCGGGCAGACTTGAAACTACAGTAGCTCGCCCAATGTCAGTGAAGGCTCGAACGCAAAGCTTACTACATTCTGCTGGCAGAAAGGCGCTGGCGGACGCGGGGCTGCTGCCCTACGCGGTAACGGCGCTGATAAGCTACACCGGCACCGCGGCGCTGCTGCGCCGCCGCAAGCGTGAGGCCTGACGAGGCACCGCAGAAAACAGGAAACACCACCCCATGGGTGGTGTTTCTTTTCGGCGGAACAAGCAGGCACCCCCAGGCAGGACCGCCTGGGGGTGTGTTTTATTGCTTTCGCGCGGTGATATAGTCGTCGCCGGGGCGCCAATAGGGACAGGATCGGGTATCGGCGGCCAGGAAGCGGGCCAGCTCGTCCTCGTCCAGATCCATGTCACAGATATAATCGTCGTAGTCCTCGTCATAGACGTACCACACGCAGGTCTCACACTTGTCCATCATACGTCCTCCACCAGCCGATGGCTATCGAATTTGCAGAAGCGGTAGTAGATGAGCGTGGCCACGCTGCACACGAACCAGCCGGCGGGGTAGCTCATGGCGATGGGGATGATCTCGTTGGAGACATAGTTGGCCACGATGTAGAGGTATATCTGGCGGAAGACCACGAAGGAGCCCAGCATGATCCACATGGGCACCTGGCTGTTGCCCGCGCCGCGGAGGGCGGCGGAGTAGATCTGGTTGATGCAGAAGAAGAAATAGAAGGGTGACAGCAGCCGCAGCAGCAACGCGCCATAGGACACCACCTCGGCCTTGCTGTTGAAGAACGCCGTCAGGTCCGGGGCCAACAGCAGTACCGGCACCAGCAGCACTGCCGTCACCGCGAAGGACAGGTACAGCGCCGTGCGGACGCCCTTCTTGGCCCGGGCCGTGTCGCCCACGCCCAGGTTCTGGCCCACAAAGGTGGTGCCGGCCATGGCGATGGACTGGACCGGCAGGATCACCAGCTGGTCCACCTTGGTATAGGCCGTCCAGCCGGACATACAATCCGGGCCGAAATAGTTGATATAGCCCTGGACGAACACGTTGGAGAAAGCGGTGATGGCCATTTGCAGGGCGGCGGGTATACCCACGGACACGATCTGACGGAGGACGGACCAGGTCATACGCAGGGCACGGAGCTCCACGCGGATACAGCCGGCGGTGCGCATGAGCACCCAGATGGTCAGCGCGGCGGACACCGCCTGGGCGATGATAGTGGCGTAGGCCACGCCCTCCACGCCCATGCCGAATTTCAGCACGAAGAGCAGGTCCAATCCCGTGTTCAGCACGGCGGACACCAGCAGGAAGTAGAAGGGGCGGCGTGAATCGCCCACGGCGCGGAGGATGCCGGAGCCCATGTTGTAGAGCAGCAGTCCCATGACGCCGGCGAAGTAGATGGTCAGGTAGGTGGTCTGCTCCGGTGCCACCTCGGCGGGGGTCTTCATCAGGCGGAGCATCAGGGGCGTCATGGCGATGCCGGCGGCGGTGAAGACCGCGCCCATCAGCAGCGTCAGCACCAGGGAAGTGTGGACCGCCTGGCGGACCTTATCCTCGCGGCCGGCGCCGTAATACTGGCTGATGACCACGCCGGCACCGCTGGACAATCCCAGGAAAAAGCCGATAAGCGTGTTGATAATAGGGGTGACGGTGCCCACGGCGGAAAAGGCCTCGTTGCTGACGTAGTTGCCCACCACCCAGGTATCCACCATGTTGTAGAGCTGCTGAAAAAGATTGCCCACCATCAGCGGCAGGGCAAAGTTGATCAGATGCTTTGTGATGCTGCCCTTCGTCATGTCCACGTCATAACGGGCGGCGCGGTGGTGGGTGTGGAAATGCAGATGCAGATGGCTGGAATGGCGCATGGAGGCTCTCCTTATAACATACTTCTTTACAGGAATTTTACCATAATACCAGCCGGGGCGCAACAGGGAGAATGCCGGTTTTTCGGCGCAGACAGCGCCGCAGAATGGGCGGGAATGGACGGAGGAAGCGCGTCATTCCGGGAATTCCGTCCGGTCCGCCGGACGCATGATGGACACCTCGTAGGCAGTGCGGTTGGTGGTGACGCCGTTCTCCGTTTTGGAGTAGACACGACTCTGGACCCGCCCCTCGGCGGTGAGCCGGGCACCGGTGTGCAGCAGGGACACCTGCTGAGCCACGGCGCCCCAGGCGATGCAGGGCAGGTAGTCGGCGCGGCCGTAGCGGCGGTTCACCGCCAGGATCATGTCGCATATCTCGCGGCCAAGGGGCGTACGGCGGAGGGCGGGCTGCTTGCACAGCACGCCGCTGAGGAAAATGCGGTTCAGCGGTTCGCCGGCGTCATGGGTCAGCGTCTGGGCGAAGGTGGAGATGACCAAACGGCTGCCCTGGCCGCTTTTGTTGTTGAAGGAACGCAGCTGGCCGGTGATATGTACGCCGTCGCCGGGGGACACCGGCGTCAGCAGCAGAAGCGGCCGGGGGACGATGACGGGCAGCTTGTCCGCCTGACCGGACAGGCGCAGGACGGACAGGGTAAAGCGGTAGAACGCACAGCCGTGGTTCACATGGGACAGCAACGGCGCGTCCTCGGCCACGCCCCGCAGCTCCACGCGGTTGTAATTCAGCTCCATAGTACACCTCGTTTGTTGAGATGTCACAGCCTATGTGGGGCGGGGCTGGAATATGCCCCCTTTTCAAAGCGTTCAAAGTATGGCATAATACAGCAAAAGGAGTGATGACCATGCGTTATAAGGGAAAGGTATACCGACCGCCCAGCGAGGCGTACAGCCTGATCGTGCAGGTGACCTACGGGTGCAGCCACAACAGGTGCGCCTTCTGTGATATGTATGACGACAAGCACTTTGCCATGCGGCCCATGGATGAGATACGGGAGGACTTTGAGTTGGCGCGGCGGGTATACCGCCGGGTGGAACGGGTCTTTCTGGCGGATGGGGACGCACTGATGCGGAGGACCGGCGACCTGGTGGAGATATTGGGGCTGGTCTATGGGCTGTTTCCGGAGTGCCAGCGGGTAACATGCTACGCCTCCCCCACCAGCCTACAGATCAAATCCGAGGACGAGCTGCGCCTGCTGCGGAGCAAGGGCCTGCAGATGGTGTATATGGGGCTGGAGTCCGGGTGCGACGCGGTGCTGGAGAAGATGCAGAAGGGCCACACGGCGGCGGAGATCGTGGCGGCGGGACAGAAGGCCCGGCGGTGCGGGCTGGCGCTGTCGGTGACGGCCATCTCCGGGCTGGGGAGCGTGGCACACTGGCGGGAGCACGCCGTGGACACGGCCAGAGCCGTCAGCGAGATGAAGCCGGACTATCTGGGGCTGCTGACGCTGATGGTGGAGCCGGGAACGCCGCTGGAGGCCTGGGTGCGGGAGGGCAGCTTTACGCTGCTCAGCCCCCTGGAGGTACTGAAGGAAACAGAGCTGTTTTTACAGCACGTGGACAGCGAAGGAACCGTGTTCCGCGCCAACCATGCCAGCAACTATCTGACGCTGAAGGGCACGCTGAACGGTGACCGGGAGGCGCTGCTGGCGCAGATCGCCGCGGCGCTGGACGGTCGCCGGGACCTGAAGCCGGAGTTTTTGCGGGCGCTGTAATGCACACGCGCATTCAAAAGGGTTTCCCTGTGGGAAACCCTTTTGCTGTCCAACCAGCCCCGCGCTCTGCGGAAAGGGGGCGGACTTGACAGGGTGGGTGGTTTTGTATATAATAGGCAGGATTTATATCAAAAGGAGGATACAGGGCGATATGGATACCGACAGCGGCGACCATCCCGGGAACTTGCCGGGCTGCCATCTGTTTTTTGCGGCATATCTGCGCCGCCTGACGCGGGGCAGACGTGCTTTTTTGCGCCTTTAGACCAGTGTGGATCACAGAAACAGATGACAGAAAAAGGAGCTATTGATCGTGTCAACGACTACATATATCATTATTATGGCGGTATGCCTGCTGCTGTCCGCCTATTTCTCGGCCACGGAGACGGCGTTCTCCTCGGCTAATGTCACGCGGCTGAAAATGCTGGCGGAAAAAGGCAACAGCCGTGCCGCGCTGGCGTGCCGGCTGCTGGAGCGCTATGACAAGCTGCTGTCCACCATCCTGATCGGCAACAACATCGTGAACATTGCCATGGCATCCCTGGCCACGGCACTGTTCGTCAAAAGCTTCGGCGATGCCGGCGCTACGCTGTCCACCATCGTGGTAACGGTGGTGGTGCTGATCTTCGGCGAGATCTCCCCCAAGAGCATCGCCAAGGACTGCGCCGAGAACTGGGCCATGACAGCCGCACCGTTTCTGCGGTGCTTGATCTGGCTGCTGATGCCGCTGAACGCGCTGTTTTCCCTGTGGAAAAAGCTGCTGGCCAGGATGTTTCATCTGGATGGGGACAACAAAATGTCCCCGGAGGAGCTGCTGATGCTGGTAAACGAGGTGCAGCAGGAGGGCAGCATCGACAAGGACGAGGGCGACCTGCTGAAGAACGCCATCGGCTTTTCCGAGCAGGAGGCGCAGGACATCCTCATCCATCGGGTGGACCTGGCGGCACTGCCGGTGGACGCCACCAAGGAAGAGGTGGCGGACCTGTTCACCCAGACGAAGTATTCCCGGCTGCTGATCTATCGGGAGGACATCGACCATATTATCGGCACCATACACCAGAAGGACTTTTATGTGGGCTGCGGCGTGACGGACAAGCCGCTGGAAGAGATACTCTCCCCGGTCATGTTCGTGCTGGAAAACGAGCCAATCAGCCTGCTGCTGAAAAAATTGCAGCTGGCCAAGACCCAGGTGGCCGTGGTGGTGGACGAGTACGGCGGCACCTGCGGCATCGTGACCATGGAGGACATTCTGGAGGAGCTGGTGGGCGAGATCTGGGACGAGCACGACGAGGAGGAGGTCTTTATCCACAAGGTGGACAAGGACACCTATCTGGTGGACGCGGCCATGGACTTTGACGATTTTGCCGAGTTCTTCCATCTGAATGAGGAGACGGAGATGACGTCCGTCAGCGGCTGGGTGATGGAGCAGTGTGACCGGGTTCCTGAGGTAGGCGACCGGTTCAGCTGCCAGGATCTGGACGTGCTGGTGACGCGGGTGGACAACCACCGCACTTGCGAGATCAAGGTGGTCCGGCGGGAAGCGTCCGGCGGCGAGATCACCGACGAGACATAAGCAGAAGCACCCGGAGGCATAAGCCTCCGGGTGCTTATTTTTTCCTGTGAGGAACCTCCCCTAAGGTGAGTCCAATACTACCATACCACCATCCGCCCACCAATGCAAGAAGAACTTTCGCTTCTGCAACAATTTCTCCCTAATTCTATATATTATATGATAATTCCGATGAAATATCTGCGTTTTGCACCGTTGACAGCGGAGGTATGGGGGTGTACCATCGGAACATATTTTTTACAGGGGAGATGGCGGGATGAAGTATATTTTTGTGACCGGCGGCGTGGTGTCCGGGCTGGGAAAGGGCATCTGCGCGGCATCGCTGGGCCGGCTGCTGAAGCAGTGCGGTCTGCGGGTGCGAAACCAGAAGTTCGATCCGTACCTGAATGTAGACCCGGGGACCATGAGCCCTTACCAGCACGGCGAGGTGTTCGTCACCGACGACGGCGCGGAGACGGATCTGGACCTGGGACACTATGAGCGCTTCGTGGATGAGGCGCTGACCGGCGACAGCTCCGTTTCCTCCGGAAAGATCTTCTGGTCGGTGCTGAACCGGGAACGGCAGGGCGGCTATCTGGGCGGCACGGTGCAGATCATCCCCCATGTGACCGACGAGATCAAGCGGCGGTTGTACGCCATGGATGACGGACAGACGGACGTGGTCATCGCGGAGATCGGCGGCACGGTGGGTGACATCGAGAGCCAGCCGTATCTGGAGGCCATCCGTCAGGTGGCGGCGGAGCAGGGACGGGAAAACGTGCTGTATATCCACGTGCCGCTGGTGGTCTCCATCCCCGGCAGCGGCGAGCTGAAGAGCAAGCCCACACAGCACTCCGTGAAGGAGCTGCTGAGCGTGGGAATCCAGCCGGATATCCTGGTGTGCCGCACCGACAGCCCGCTGCCGGAGGACATGCGGAAGAAGATCGCACTGTTCTGCAATGTCAGTGAGGACTGCGTCATCCCCAACCTGACGGCGTCCACCCTGTATGAGGTGCCCCTGCTGCTGGAGCGGGAGGGGCTGTGCCGGGTGGTGTGCCGCATGCTGGGACTGGGCGTCGGCGAGCCGGATATGCGGCACTGGCAAGAGCTGGTGACGCAGATACACGCGGCGGAGCAGCGTCATGTGACCATCGCGCTGGTGGGCAAATACACGGAGCTGCACGATGCCTATCTCAGCGTAGCGGAGTCGCTGTTCCACGCGGGGACCGCCTGCGGCGCACAGGTGGACATCCAGTGGGTGGACTCACAGCACCTGACGGCGGAAAACCTCACGGAAACGCTCTGCGGGTGCAGCGGCATATTGGTGCCCGGCGGCTTCGGTGACCGGGGCATTGAGGGGATGATCCTGGCGGCACAGTACGCGCGGGAGAAGGGTATCCCCTATCTGGGCATCTGCCTGGGGATGCAGATCGCGGTCATCGAATTTGCGCGGCACGCAGCCGGGTGGGCGGATGCCCACAGCGCAGAGTTCAGCGCCGTGACGGCACATCCGGTCATCGACCTGATGCCGGACCAGGTGGGCGTGACCGCCAAGGGCGGCACCATGCGGCTGGGCAAGTATCCCTGCGTGCTGGCGGAGGGAACAAAGGCCCGGGAGGCCTACGGCCAGCGGGAGATATGGGAACGCCACCGTCACCGGTATGAGTGCAGCAACGTGTTCCGGCCGGAGCTGGAGGCCGTGGGCCTGCGGGTGGCGGGTACGTCGCCGGATGGCCGTTTGGTAGAGATGGTGGAGATAGCGGACCACCCGTGGTTCGTGGGGTGCCAGTTCCACCCGGAGTTCAAGAGCCGGCCGGACCGGCCCCATCCCCTGTTCCGCGGCTTTGTGGCCGCAGCGCTGGCGCAGCAATAAGGAGGCACAAAAAGGCCCGCCCCTGCGGGGCGGGCCTTTGCACTCAGCGCATCAGGGCTGCATGGCGGCAGCGGTGGCCGGGTCAAGGTAATACTTCCCGTCGCCGCCCCGGTAGTAGATATTCTGGATAAACCCGTGGAGGTCATACTCCACCTTGGTGTTGGGCTCCGCCGCTATGGTGTACATCTCCTCCGGGAAGATGTCCTCCCGGCTGTTGATCTCCTCCTCGGTCAGGTCGCCGCCGCTTTCCACAGTGCGGTTCAGGTGGGCGTCGTAGTACACCACGGAGTAGTCCTGCATCCACATGGGGATATAGACCACCTTCGTGCCGGTCTGCCCGTCCTCCTGCGTCTGGGAAATGCCCTCCACCGGCGGCACGTCGCCTTCATCGGCGGGCAGCGTCTGTGCGCCGCAGGCGCTCAGCGTCAGCAGCGCCAGCAGGCACGCGATAACGGTGATTTTTTTCATGGTCTTAGCTCCTTTCGCTCTCATACATGCTCTCTGCCGTGGACACCAGCTCCTGCCGGGACTGACCGCCGATCAGCAGGAACAGGCAGTTGGCTCGCTCGTCCACCCATACCAGCGCCGCAGCGCCCTCCGGGATGGACACCTGATGGAAATGCACGGGGTCGTTTCCCCGGTAGAACCACAGGCCGCAGCCGTGCTGCACCTGCGGAGAAGTGCCCTCCGCGGGCAATATGCGGTACAGCTGCGCGGACAGGCCATGTACGGTCACATTCTCCGTCTCGTAGTCCTCCGGCTCGCCCGCCCCGCCCGTGGGACGCTGCCCCGTCTCCGTGGAGGAGAGGCCGCCGGTGCTGTTGCTTCGCAGCTCCACGCTGATGGGCTCGTCGCCGGTCACGGGCACGGCCTCAAACAGCAGATCGCCCTGTGAGGACGTCCAGCGCATGACCCGGATGCCGTTTTCCCTGCCGGTAAAGTCGCCCGACAGGACATAGCCCAGCGGGGCGGTGGGGGTGTAGTCCTGCACCGTGTTCCCGGCGTCCGCCGGGGTGATGCGGTAGGCTGTCACCAGCTCCGTTATCTGCACGAACCAGCGGCTCACCGCCGCCCGCGCCACCGGACTGGCCGCCAGTATTACCCCACAGGACAAGCACACCGTCACCAGCGCGGCCGCTGTTCTCTGCCACATTCTCCGGCGGCTCTGCCGCCGCGCGCCCTGTTGTACCACCGGCTCCATCCGCCGGGTGAACTCCGGCGAAGGCGGGGCGCCGGTCTCCGGCAGCTCAGATGCCAGCTGCACCGCCAGTCGGCGCGCGCCGCAGCACAGCGCTTCATCATTGAGCAGAATGCTCATACAGATATGCCCTCCTTTTCCAGTTCTGTACGCAGGGCGGCCTTGGCCCGCTGCAGAAGCTTCTGGGCCGCGGCAAAGGACAGCTCCAGCAGGGACGCCGTCTCACGGGTGCTGTAGCCGCAGCCGTAGCGCAGCAGCAGCGCCTCGCGGCAGCGGGGCGGCAAGCGCCCCATAGCGTCGGCCACCGGGTCGCCGCAAGGCGGTGGCGTGACCAGAACGGTGTTCTCGTCAAAGGGCACGCCGTCACGGCGGGCCTGCTGCCGCAGGCAGTCGATACACTTACGCTCCGTGACCACCACCAGATATGCCTCCAGCTGGGGGCGGGGCAGGCGGCACAGCCGCGGAAAGTGCTCCGCCAGCGCCAGAAACGCCTGGTGCACCGCGTCCTCGGCCTCCGCACCGCCGCAGAGCTTCCGGCGGGCCAACGCCAGCAGACGGCCCCGGCAGGCGGTGTATATGTCCTCGAACTGCCGGGTCTGCCGGGGATCCTCTATGGTCTGGATATAGAGCAGCATAGGCCCTCCTCCCTTCTGCGCTGCAGCTGTGTGCGGACAGCAGTGTGTCTCCGTCCTGCGTCTTCACTCTGTAAACGGCGCAGCGGAGCAAATGCGGACAGGAAAACCGAAAATATTTTCAAAAAACGCGTTTCCCTATGGAAAAAGGACGCCGGGGCGTCCTTTTCGGGTAAGACTGTTCATACATATACAGAAGGCGATGCCGGCTACACCATGACGAACATATTATAATGCTTCATCAGGCGGATATCCTCCTTGGATATCTTCAGCTCCTGGACCAGCGCCTTGTCGATGGAAAGCGGTGTTTTGCTGAGAAGGCGCTTGGCGGCGGAGGGCATCAGCGGGCGGCAGGAGATGCCATAGGTCAGCACCCACTTCCGGTCGTCGTCCATATAGGGCTGGGGAATGCCGATCTGGTATTTGTCCATGGGCATATCGTCATTCTGGAACAGCATGGCGCTGAACGCCTCGTAGTGGGTCAGGGTGCCGTGGTAGGTGCTCTCACAGACCCGGTAGTGGGCCAGGTCCTTGATGTTCATGTACATGAGTACCTCGGCCGTGCTGCTCTCCTCCGTGGGGAATATATCGATCACGGTGCACTGGGCGCGGTTGACCCGGCCGTCGAAGAAGTACATATATAATTGGGAGACCTCCCGGAAAAAGGCGGGCACCTCCGCGTTGTACTCCTGGTCAATATCCGGTGTATTGCGGTACAGCAGATCATAGATGCTGACCTTCAGGGCGTTGGCGATGTCGTAAAGCGTGGCAATATCCACGGAGATCTGTCCGTTCTCGTACTTGGAGATGGCCGAACGGGTCTTGTAGATGGCCTGAGCCAGCTCGTCCATCGACATACCCCGGCTTTTGCGGGCGTAGCGGATGCGGCTGCCGACTTCTCTTGTGATATTTTCTCTTGCAGTGTCCATAGGCGTTTTCCTCAAAATCAATTCAGGCTCATTTTTGCGCTGGTTTTTAACGATTATAGCAAAATACGTCAAATATGTCAACAAACGTTCCGTTCAGGAAACATAATTTGCACAAATTGTTCCGCAGGGGGAACAGGCGACAAATTGCCACCCGGTCCATTTTCCGTTATAATGGCAACTAAGGTAAACCTTACGTACGCAAAACTGTACAAAATCACAATAATACTACGTTGAAATTGGAGAGGTGTACAAAATGAAGGTCAAAGCTGATACGTTGTTTTATGGCGGCAAGATCTACACGATGGAAGCGCCGGGCGTCTGCAAGGAAGCAGTGGTGCTGAAGGACGGCAAATTTGCCTATGTGGGCACAAAGGAAGAGGCGCTGGAGCGCTTTGACTGTGCGAAGTGCATTGATCTGCAGGGCAAGACTGTGCTGCCCGGCATGGGCGACTCCCACCTGCACTTCTTCGCTTTCTGCCAGACTTATACCACGGTGGACCTGGGCGGCGCCACCTCCCGCGCCGAGGCACTGCAGCTGCTGCGTGACCGCGCGGCGGAGACGCCCAAGGGCGAGTGGATCAAGGGCTCCAACTTTGACCAGTCCAAGTGGAAGGACTGCGAGGACCGGCTGCCCACCCGTCTGGACCTGGACGAGGCCAGCACCGATCACCCCATCGTCATCAAGCGCGTGTGCCTGCATACAGCAGTGGCCAACACCATGGCGCTGGAGAAGGCCAACATTACCAACGGCTACGTGTACGGCCCCGGCGGCCTGGTGGAGCTGGACGCTGACGGCAATCCCAACGGCATTTTCCGTGAGCAGGCCTCCAAGATCTACGACAACCTGATCCCCGACCCGTTCCTGGTGCCCGCCACCCGTGAGAAGTGCATGAAGAAGGGTCTGGCGCTGGCCTCCAGCCTGGGCGTGACCATGATGCACACCTACGCCGCGGAGATCTGGCACTATGACGAGGACTTCGCCGACTATGTGGCCCGCAGCGACCGCGGCGAGCTGCCGGTGCGTATGGCCGTGTGCCTGGACTATATGTTCGACCCGGAAAACCTGACACCCGAGCAGCGGAATGATCCCTATCGTGCCGCACGGATGGGCAGCTTCAAGAGCTTCTCTGATGGCTCCCTGGGCTCCCGTTCCGCCAAGCTGTACACCGACTACGCGGACGATCCCGGCAACACCGGCATTCTGGTCATCAGCCCGGAGGACCTGGCCAAGAGAATGTACAAGGCATACAGCCACGGTTTGCAGCCCGCCACCCACTGCATCGGTGACAAGGCGCTGGAGGTCACTCTGGACGCGGTGGAGTACTGCCTTGAGCAGGGGCTGAAGGACGGCATGACGCCGGAGGAGCAGGCCAAGCGTCTCCCCTTCCGCATCATCCACGCCCAGATGGCCACGCCGGAGCTGATCGAGCGCATGAAGAAGCTGCCGATCGTGCTGGATATCCAGCCCACGTTCCTGATGACCGACCTGCACTGGATCGAGGAGCGCGTAGGCAAGGAACGCGCCGTGCTGAGCTATCCCTGGAAGACGTATCTGGACTCGGGACTGATCATGGCCGGCGGCTCCGACGCACCGGTGGAGAGCTTCAATCCCTGGATCGGCATCTACGCCACCGTGACCCGTCAGGATATGGACGGCTATCCCGTGGGCGGCTATCACCCCAACGAAAAGGTATCCGTGTATGACGCGGTGTGTATGTACAGCAAGAACGTGGCCTACGCCAACGGCGATCAGGACCTGATGGGAACCATCGAGGCCGGCAAGTTCGCCGACATGGTGGTCATCGACCGCGACATCTTCCACATTCCCGAAAACGACATCAAGGACATCCAGGTGCTGAACACCTATATGGCCGGCATCGAGAGATATCACCGCGACTGATACGCGCAGCATAACAAAGGAGCTAAGACATGAAATTAAATTCTTTTGACAAGGTCAAGCAGTTGACGGAAGAGATGGTCGCCATCCCCAGCATCAACAAGGAGCCGGGCGGCGAGAGCGCCGTGGCCCGCTATATACAGGACTTCTATATGTCCCTGCCCTACTTCCAGGCACATCCCGAGCAGGTCAAGTGCTTCCAGACCAAGAACGACTTTGTGGTGCGGCACAGCACGCTGGCCTATGTGAAGGGCACCAAGGGCAATTCCAACCGCACGGTCATCCTCATCGGCCACATCGACACCGTGGGCGTGGACGATTTCGGCACCATCCGCGAGTACGCGTTCCGCTGCGAGGAGCTGCCCGCCAAGCTGCGCGAGACGTTCGTGCTGCCCCAGGAGGTCATTGACGATATCGAGTCCGGCGAGTATCTGTTCGGCCGCGGCGCGCTGGATATGAAGTCCGGTGTGGCAGGCCATATGTACCTGATCCAGTACTTCTCTGAGCATCCCGAGGAGCTGGATGGCAACCTGCTGGCTATCGGCGAGTGCGACGAGGAGGACAACTCCAAGGGCATCATCACCGCCCTGGACCTGCTGGAGGAGCTGAAGGAGAAGGAGCACTTCGAGTATGTGGCGTGCATCAACGCGGACTACTCCACCAACTACGCCCCCGGCGACGAGAACCGCTACATCTACTACGGCAGCATCGGCAAGCTGCTGCCCTGCTTCGCCGTGTTCGGTAAGGAGGCCCATGTGGGCCAGGCCTTCAGCGCGCTGGACCCCAACCTGGTGCTGGCCAACATCACGCGCAAGATGTCCCTGAACACTGACCTGTGCGACATCGCACAGGGTGAGGTCGCCATCCCGCCCATCTCCCTGAAGCAGATGGACACCAAGGGCCCCTACACCGTGCAGACGGCGCTGACGGCCTTCGGTTACTACAACTTCTTCACCCACGGCTGGAGTCCTTCCATCGTGCTGGAAAAGAGCAAGCAGATGGCTGTGGAGGCCTTTGACGAGACGGTGGAGTACCTGAATGCCCAGTACAAGCGCTTCTGCGAGCTGAGCAAGGTGGACTTCCATCAGTTGCCCTGGAAGACCCGTGTCTACACCTGGAGCGAGTTCTATAACGAGCTGGCCGCCGCACACGGCGAGGCATTCAAGAAGGCCATTCACGAGTTCACCGTGAAGCTGCATGAGGACGATCCTGAGCTGGATCTGCGGCTGTTCGGCCTGCGTGTGGTGCAGGAGGCATGGAAGTGGTCTGAGGACAAGTCCCCCGCCGTGGTGGTATTCTTCGGCTCCATCTTCAGCGCCCGTATCGAGATGACCGGCCGCACGGCCAAGGAGAAGGCACTGCTGGACGCGGTGGAGAGCGCTATCGAGGTGGTGCGGCCCGAGGCCCAGCGCCAGATCAAGACCCGTATGTTCTACCCCTATATCTCCGACTCCAGCTTTATGGCCGTGTGTGACGACACCCTGGCTATCCAGGCGCTGGAGACGAACATGCCCCAGTACGGCGTGAAATACACGCACCCGGTGGATAAGATCCGTCAGATCGACGTCCCCGTTGTCAATATCGGTACCTTCGGCCGCGACGGACATATGCTCACCGAGCGCGTGGATATGCGGCAGACGTTCCAAAATGTTCCCAACATCACCTATGAAGCGGTGAAGCGTCTGCTGAGCTGAGCTATCCCTCCCTACGCTGAGAGACCCTGTCAAAACGCACAAAACGCACCAAGCACAAAACGCAAAACGCACAAGCGCAATCGCAGAGAAAATCACCTATTGTTTCGCGTGAAAGGAGAAAAGTATGGTTATACTGCAAGCTATTCAAGATTTTGGTAACTGGTTCTGGGGCATTCCCATTTTGATCCTCATCGGCGGCGGCGGCCTGTTCCTGACCATCTATCTGGGCTTCCCCCAGATCCGCCACTTCGGCTACGCCATGAGCCAGACCTTCGGCAAGATGTTCGCCAAGAAGGAAGAGGGCAAGGTCCGTCCCATCTCCGCCGCATTCGCGGCCCTGGCCTGCGCCGTCGGCGCTTCCAACATCGTCGGCGTGCCCGTGGCTATCGCCCTGGGCGGCCCCGGCGCTGTGTTCTGGATCTGGATCCTGGCTATCTTCGGCATGTGCACCAAGTACTGCGAGGTCGCGATGGGCATCAAGTACCGTCGTAAGAACGACGTGGGCGAGTGGGTCGGTGGCCCCGCCTACTACCTGCGCGGTCTGGGCAAGAAGATCGGCGTCGTGTTCGGCATCGGCTACGCCTTCTTCTTCATGATCGAGCTGGTCCCCTCCCTGGCCTCTCAGGGCGTTTCCGCTGCTGAGCAGTTCAACGTCTTCGGCGCAAACCAGACCGTCACCGGCATCATCATCGCCGTTCTGGTGGGCGTTATCCTGGCCGGCGGCTTCAAGCGCGTGTCCAGCGTCACCGACATCCTGGTGCCCGTCATGGCCTGCCTGTACGTGCTGGGCGCTCTGGTCATCATCTTCGCCCATGTGGGCGAGCTCCCCGCTGTTTTTGGCATGATCTTCCAGGATGCCTTCACCGGCCACGCCGCTGTGGGCGGCTTCGCCGGCGCCACCATCATGGCTGCTATCCGTTGGGGCGCTGCCCGCGGCGTGTACTCCAATGAGGCGGGCGTAGGCTCCACCATCGCCGGTCACTGCACCGCCGATACGGATCACCCCATCCGTCAGGCCCAGTTCGGTATCTTCGAAGTCTTCATGGATACCATCGTTATCTGCACCATCACCGCCCTGGCTGTTCTGGCCTCCGGCGTGTGGACCCAGGAGGGTCTGAGCTCCGGCCAGCTGGCCCTGGCTGCTTTCCAGTCCGTGTTCGGTAACTTCGGCGCCATTTTCGTCGCCATTACGGTGTTCATGTTCGTGTTCTCCACGATCATTTCCGCCGGCTTCTTCGGCCAGATCCAGGCTGAGATCCTGTTCGGCCGTAAGTTCTCCAAGATCTGGGTGTTTATGTATCCCCTGTTCATCGGCATCGCCTGCGCGTTCTCCAACGTGACCACCATGTACATGATCACCGACGGCTTCATGGCTATTATCGTCATCCTGAACATGATCGGCCTGCTGCTGATGTGCAAGCAGGTGAAGGACCTGCAGAAGGAGTACTACAACACTCCCGGTATGTACTACCTGGCTGACAAGGCCGCCAAGGAAGCCAAGAAGGCTGCCAAGTAACGGCTGACACAGCATAACACAGTGATAACGTAATTCCCCTGTACTGACATTCCCCGCGTTTTGTGCGTTTACCCCCCCTGGACCTCTCAGCGAAGGGTGCTGGTCCCCTCCAGCGCCGGGGCCCGGTCCGGCCTTGTGCCGGGCCGGGCTTCCGGCATTTCAGGGGGCCTGTCCCACCCCACGATAAAAGGGAACGACCGCCCATTTGGGCGGTCGTTCCCTTTTGCGCGGCGGGTGTCTGTGCAGCCGAAGGCGTCTTTTTATACACATCACTATCCGGGCGGATCGCACCGTCAGCCCTCTGCGGGCAGCGTCACGGTAAATGTGGAGCCATTTCCAGGGCGGGAGAACACCGTCACCCTCCCGCCGCACAGCGTTACCACCCGGCGGACAATGGAGAGGCCCAGGCCGTTGCCCCGGTCATCCGGGTATGGCGCAGCCCGGTAGAACCTGTCGAAAATGTGCCGCTGTGTCTCCTCGTCCATACCGATACCCGTATCGGAGACAGACACGGTGACCTCTCCCTCACCCCGCCGCAGCACCACGGTGATCTGCCCGCCGGCGGGCGTGAACCGGATAGCGTTGGAGAGCAGGTTAGACCAGATGTGCTCCACCAGCTCCTCATTGCCGTAATAGTCCACCGGATCCAGGTCTCCCTCCACGGTCAGGCTCTTTTTCAGCCACTCCCTCTCCTGCTGGCGCACACACCGGCGGAGCTGTTCATCCAGGCTGTACAGCGTCTTGTCGGACACGATCTCGGTGTTTTCGTACCGGGCCAGCTCCAGAACGTGGGTGCTCATGGCAGCCAGTCGTTCGGACTGCTGCACCACGGTGTCTGTATAGGTCCGCCGCTGCTCCGATGTCAGGTCGTCGTTTTGCAGCAGCTTGGCAAATCCCCGGATGGAGATAAGCGGCGTTTTGAACTCGTGGGAAAAGGTGTTCACAAAGTCCATTCGCAGCAGCGCCACGCTGGACAGTTCCTCCGCCATTTTATTAAAGCTGCGGATATATTCCGCCACCTCGCCCCGGGCGCCCCGCATATCCACCCGCACGGTATAATCGCCCTCCGCCACCGACTGCGTGGCCTGCATCAACCGTGACAGCGGCGCCAGATACCCACGGAAAATGAATATGGCCAGCAGTACGCCCAGGATGGCGCTGACCGAAAGGATGAGGATGGGCCACAGCAGCGTATAGCTGGCGTCCTCCAGATGCACCAGCCGCTGCACCAGTGTAAATATCCCCAACGCCATCCCCACATACACCGCCACCAGCCCCAGCACCAGCAGAAACATGGTGCCCAGCAGCCGGACAGGCGGCTTTTCTTTTTTTACCTTATTTCTGGCCATTGCCGTCCTCCCGGGGCATCCCCATATAGCCAAATCCCCGAATCGTCCGCAGCTCGAAATCCGGGTTGTCCCGGAATTTCTCTCGCAGTCGAGAGATGTAAACCTCCACAGTGTGCTCGTCCACATCACTGTCCAGATCCCATATGTCATCGATAAGCTGCCGTTTTGTGAAAAGTGTCCGGGGGTAAGACAGCAGCTTATACAGCAGCAAAAACTCCTTAGCGGACAGCTGCCACGTACTCTGCGGAGTGATGACCTGCAGGGAGCCGCGGTCCAGCACCGTGGTGCCCACCGTCAAGCGTCGGTCTGCCCGGCTGCAATACCGCCGCAGCAGAGCCTCGATACGCCAAAGCATCTCCTCCTCGTCCACTGGCTTGACCATATAGTCATCCGTCCCCGCCCGGAAACCCCGGCGCTTGTCCTCCTGGGTCACGCGGGCTGTCACCATCAGCACCGGCAGATCGCAGTTCCCCTCCCGCAGCGTCTGGGTGAAGGTGATGCCGTCCATCCGCGGCATAGTGATATCCACCACCGCCAGATCGCACTGGTAGTGTTCCATCACCTCCAGCGCCTCCACACCGTCCCGCGCAGGGCACGGCTCGTACCCGGCACGCCGCAGCACCTCGCACATCAGAAATCTGGCGTTGTCATCGTCCTCGGCCACCAAAATGCGGAACATGGCTGTCCCTCCCTTGTGTTTTTTTGGATTTTATCACACCTGCTCTCAAAAATCGAGATTTTTTGAGCTTACGTTGAGGTTTCTTCGGTATACTGCCGTTACCATAGGAAAAATAGGAGGAACACCCCATGCCCAGACCTGTCTGCATCACCTACGACAGCACCTGTGACCTGACGCCCCAGCTGCTGGAGCGCTTCCATATCCGCACCATACCCCTGACTATCCAGAGTGGCGGGCGTGTCTTCCCTGATGACGGAAACTACACCTCGGCGGAGCTGTACACCGATTACCGCCGGAACGGCACCCTGCCCAAAACAACAGCGATCAGTCCAGAAGCGTTCAAGGCATTTTTCTCCCCGCTTTTAGCGGAGGGCTATGACATCGTCCACATCGACATCAGCTCGGAGCTGTCCTGCACCTGCCAGAACGCGGTACTGGCGGCGCAGGAGCTGACGGACCAGGGACAGATCCACGTGGTGGACAGCCGCCAGCTCTCCACCGGCGGCGGGCTGCTGGCACTACAGGGGGCCAAGCTACGGGACAGCGGTATGGCGGCGGCGGACATCGCCGCGGAGCTGCGTCGCCTGACACCCTGCAGCGACACCAGCTTCGTACTGGACACACTGGAGTTTATGTGGAAGGGCGGCCGCTGCAGCGGCGTGACGGCGCTGGGCGCCAATATGCTGAAGCTGAAGCCCTGTCTTGAAATGCGGGAGGGCAAGCTGGCAGTCTGCAAAAAGTACCGCGGCGCCATGGAAAAGGTGTACCGCCAGTATATCACCGAACGGTTGGCGGATAAGACAGTTGTGGCTGATCACGCTTTCATCACCCACTCCGGCGAGGTTGCGGAGGGCACTCTACAGGAGCTGACGAAGCTGGTACGGGAACTGGCACCCTTTCAGGAGGTATTCGTCACCCAGGCTGGCTGCACTGTGTCCTCACACTGCGGCCCCGGCACCCTGGGTGTGCTGTTCCTGCGGCAGCCGGAGCAATAACAAGCTGCGCATCAGTTGTGCACCCATGTCCGCACCAGGTCGGGCACCCATCCGAACACACGGCGGCACTCTGCCCTGCATTCTTGTTCGGTACAGTCCGGATGCGCGGCCATATAGGCCAGCAGGTACGCCCGTACATTCTCTCGAAGGTTTTTCCGGGCAAACCGAAAATCATACTTGGGAATTGCGTCCAGCGCAAATGAGGTCAGCGGGGCGTCGCTGTAACAGGGCTTGGTCAAGTTCACGCGGGTCGTGTGGCAGATGGTGTGACGGGCATTCGCAGGGTGGAGTATGTCCTCCAGATGCTCGAAGTCCGCTTTCGTTTTGCCGGTGCTCAACAACACGCGCGGAAGCTGTGTCTGTGTCAGAAAGTGCCCGTTGGCGAGAGTAGCCTTCAGCAGAAAGGACAGGCAGAGATCCTCCGAATTTGATAAGCAAATATCCACACCGCCGTAGCCTCGCTCATGGAAATACAGCTGTCCAAACCGGTTTTTTTGCTTGCGGCTGCGATGGGTATTGTAGTCGGGGAAATGCGTTTCGTCATAGCAATAGGCCTCCACCCATAGCGGCTCAATGGTCACGCCAAAGACCTCGATGCGGCAATCATTGATAAGCTTATCGCCCAGCATTTGCAGAATATGTACCGGTTCATCATAAGCGGCATTTTTTAAATTGCTGACCAAGGTCCACAAGTCGGCAGCGCGGTCCATACACTCAGTCCTTTCCGGGGCGTTTCAAAAAGTATATCACTTGGATGGCGTTCGTACAAGTTCCATAGGAAGAACTTTGCGTAAGGGTACACATTCGCTGCGTTAGTTCTGCAAAATGGCGTGGACGTGAAAACCGTATCCTCCATGCTGGGCCACTATGATGCCGGTTTCACACTCCGCACCTACACCCACGCAACAAGGCAGAAGCAAGACGAGGCCGCACAAACCATGGGCAGCTTCATGATGCAGGTGATGTGAGTCAATCTAAAAGAGGAGCGGACGGAATATCCGTCCGCTCCTCTTTCACCCTTTCCGCCCATTTCCGCGTGTGGGTCACGGTGTGGGTCAAAACTGTCCCACACCGTGACCCACAGATTAAATTGGCAAAAAAGTAAAGAAAAAGTCCTGTTTTCGAGAGAAAACAGGACTTTTTGGAGCTGCTGGGCGGATTCGAACCGCCGACCTCATCCTTACCAAAAAGCCGTGGATGCGTTTACGGTGTACCCATTCATGCCAAGTAAGATCCCCCAATCCCCTGTGCTGCAAGGGATTGGGGGATCTTCTCGTGTTGATGTGTTTTAATATGTATCGAGAAGTTTTGCGTAGATTTGGGGCGTTTGTTGGAAGAATCGTTGGAAAGTGACTTGTGTTAACCAAAACGTGACATAACAGGAAAGCCATTGCCTGAAAGCACATTTCCAGTGATTGGTACGTCTATTTCCTCCTCGAGAGCGAGTCTCGGTAATGCAAGTCTACCGGCCATAAATGATACTCGTAGCTCACAACAGAAAACATATTCCATGGAAATAGGTGTTCTGTCACCACTTCCATGTCGTGCTACGCAGGTAAGAAAACAGGGAAAAAGATTGCCGACGAGGAAACGGCGCAGAAGATCATCGCCGCGCTGGAGGGCGAGAGCATTAAGTACGAAACCTACTTCAAGCTCATCATCGCCACGGGGATGCGGCGGGGCGAGTGCTGCGCCCTGCAATGGCGGGATATCGACCGAGAGCAGCTCAATATCCACAGCCTGCGCCACACCGCTGCCAGCCTGATAATCGCGGGCGGTGCGGACATGGCAACGGTAGCGGGTATCCTCGGCCACAGCCAGCTCTCCGCCACGCTGGATATCTATACCCACGCAAGAACAAAAAAGCCGCCAGCGCAGGATCGCAAGGGATGCTTGAGATATGACGCAGGATAGCTCCGTACTGAGTATCCTTTGCCTTCCGTATGGCAGGAGTGACGGCAGTTACGGGAAAAACTGCGGGGTCACGGTAAAAATTCAAGGAGAAAAAGTACGCTTTCTGGCTTACGCCGGAAGCAAAGAAAATGATAGAAATAAACGCGCCACTGGCTAACTGCGGCAGCCAAAGTGAGTTCGTAGAAAAGGCCGTTCGGTTCTATGACGGCTACCTGAAGGTGCAGAACGCCGGAGCGTTCCTGCCCCACGCAGTGGCTGACGTGCTGAAGGGAACGCTGGGCGTGTTCGCAAACCGCATGTCCAAGCTGCTGTTCAACCTGACCGTGGAGCACAACATCACCAACCATCTGCTGGCGGCAGACGTGGACATGACTCGCGAGGAGTATAACAAGCTGCGCGGCGGCAGCGTCCGCGAGGTCACCAGCACACGGGGTATGCCAAGAATCTGACTTGGCACTTAACAAACCCCCTCGTTGCAAAGCGCAACAGTCCATGTTACAATAAAAATATCTGTGTTGCAGGTAGCACACTCGGGACAACAGCAACCAAATCTTCTTCCGTGTCAGATGGACACACCCTGCACTCGGTGCTGTAGGGATATTCGCCCAAGGAGAGCCTGACTCTGATAGAGACATCTGGGCAGGAGAACCAGGACAAATTTCAATTAATTGGGAAATGTTGTAATAATCGGCCATGTTAAATCAACTATACTAATAGAGCATCCACGTTGGCATATCAGTAGGGAGGTGACATATGAAATATTCAGCCTAATTGCTTGTGTTCGTGTGTTTACAAAACAAGTAGTGAAAGCCTTGGCGGAAAATAAATGGCTTGTTTGTATTTATCCCCTTTTACTTCCGCGCGGTTTGTATTATTGTATTATAATGAGGTGCAGAAAAGAAATCCAATCCACAGTATTCTTTACACCGCAAGGCAGTCCTTTGCGGTGGGCTTAAAACTACCGCTTTATGAATGTGAGGGGAATCGACTAAAAAAGAGATCGCTAGGTCATCACGTTTCTGAAGGTAGAAAGAAACAGGTAAGGAGGTTAGCAAATGGCACACGATGGTAAATTCGCTCAATATATACGCAGAAAGCATATCCACTGGATGGTTGCTGCAGTGCTGTGTGCGCTAGTTGCATTGCTTGTGTTGCGCAGAATTCAGATGCCTGCCGATGTCCCGCTGCCTCAAGTACCCGTCAGTGATCCTCAACCTAAAACGCCGTATTCCATTCCCATTGAGAATACAAAACTGTACGTTTATGTAAGCGGAGAGGGAGCCTTAGATTCTGAAGAAAGCACTACCTATCCCGAGGAAGCTGCTGTCGAATTAGCAAAATCGTTCCTCGACGACTTGATGACTCCTTCCGATGCTCGAACATTTACGATTACGGAGTACAGGGATCTCAAAGTGCGCCTACTGCCAACGACTGATATGGGCAGAGAAAGCGCGGACATATACGTACTTAGACCATCTGAAATCAGCAAAGATACTTGGATTGTGGAAATAGATGTTTCCTTTCAATATGAAGGGGTCATCAGCCCCATCGGGAGTGCCGATCAGCGGTGGATTGACAGCCTTTATCAAGGCAGTCCCATTGGTTTCCTACTAACACGAAACGGAACGGAGTATACAATGCGTTCTCGTTACAGTGATGCATAATAGCAGTGCAATATTTTTTAATTGAGTGATTTGTCCGTAACCGTCAAAACAGAGGGCGGCTGGACAGACATGGGACAATCATGTTTCGCCAACAATGAAAGAATTTATAGCCGCACTGGAGGGGGCAAACATTACAACAAAATTGGAGAATGGGAAAATTCATTTGCGGCAAGAAGTAAAAAGGCCGTGGCCATTTAAGCCCGAAACAATTAACTATTCAATAGGTTTTGCTGGCTGGAGTCGGAGTGTAGGCGCTAAAACGGCGCGGGAAGTCCTTCAAAAGCTGAAGCTTTACGAAGAGTATCCAGACTATCAAGACTTCCTTGAGGGGAAAGAACCTATGTACCAAATGGTAGAACAGTTTGAGGTTCCACTTAGGCGATTAAAAGATGAATGAATACGCATATTGTGCATTAAAAGTAGCAAAAGCCATCTGATAGATTGCCGAACTTCCTTTCCGCTCCTTTTTCGCCCCTTCTGCGCATTTCCGCGTGTGGGTCACGGTGTGGGTCAGGCGGTTGCCCCACATTTTGAGCCACACCTAAAAGTGCATTTTTACAGCAAAAAAGCACCGAAAACCGAAGTTTTCGATGCCTTTTGGAGCTGCTGGGCGGATTCGAACCGCCGACCTCATCCTTACCAAGGATGCGCTCTACCTACTGAGCTACAGCAGCGAGGGCGGCGGGTAATCGCCGCCCTCTGCTCTATTTACAGCTCCCGGGCCTTGAACCACTTCACGGACAGCGCCCAGCTGCCGATGAACACCGCCAGCGAGATGGCCGTAGTCGCCAGCGGAGACAGCGTGGCCGGCGCGCCGGACTCCTTGGACAGTTTTACCAGCAGTACACAGACCCCCGCCATGACCATCAGCATGACGATATACACCACGCGCCCCTTGGTGGCGCCCAGCTTGTAGGTGGTGGGCAGCATGACCGAGGGGACGATCAGTCCCACCGGAGCCATCATCGCCAGAAACGGCATGGCCGCCACGGTATCGTGCCGCAGCAGCACCACCGGCACCGCCAGCAGGCAGACTGCCGCCGCCGTGACAAGGCAGGTGATGTACTTGACCGTCACGATCTGCCGCCGGGTCACGGGCAGAATATCGCAGTAGGTCAGCCAGCCGCTCTTTTCATCGTCGCCGATCAGCGACGCCGGCAGCGTCCCGGCGAAGAATATGGGATACAGCATCCACACCGCGCCACCGCTGCTGTCCGTGGACTGGTACAGGGCGAGCCCCAGAAAAATCACCAGCATCAGCAGATACGTCTTGCCGAAGTGCCACAGACTCCGCGCCTCCTTATAAAACAATCCCTTCATCTCACACCTCCTTTGCCATGAACACGAACAGATCCTCAATATTCACCTGTCCCAGCGCCATGCCGGCAGGCACCGCATCACGCCGCACCAGATACTCCGTGCCGTAGGGCGTGGTGTGCCGCCCGCACACCGCCGCCGGGTCAATGTCCTCTGCACCGCCCCGCAGGATGCCGTATTCCTCCGTCAGCCGATCCTTCTCTTCGCACAGCAGCAGCCGCCCTTTGTGCAGGAACGCAATGTAGTCGCAGATCTTCTCCAGATCGCTGACGATGTGGCTGGAGATCAGCACGGCGTGCTCCTCGTCCCGGGTGAAGTCCGCGAAGATGGTCAGTATCTCGTCCCGCACCACCGGGTCAAGGCCGCTGGTGGCCTCGTCCAGCAGCAGCAGCTTCGGCTGATGGCTCAGCGCCGCCGCCAGCCCCAGCTTCATCTTCATGCCCCGTGAAAAGTCCCTGAAGGGCTTATCCTCCGGCAGCGCCAGCCGCCGCAGATAGTCTCTGTACACCTCCGGCTGCCAGCGGGCGAAGATGCCCGCCATCATGCGGCCGATCTGCCGGGCGGTCATGTACTCCGGCAGCCCTACCTCGTCCAGCACCGCGCCGATGTCCTCCCGCTCCAACGGGGTCAGCGCCCGGTTGTCCTTGCCGTAAACGGCGACGGTGCCCCCGTCCCGGCTGAGAGCGTTCAGGATCAGCCGTATGGTGGTGGACTTGCCCGCGCCATTCTCACCGATCAGTCCCATAATGCAGCCGGCGGGCAGCGTCAGGTCAAGCCCCTGCAAGGCAAAATCGCCCCGCCGCTTCGTCAGGCCGCGTATCTCCAATGCGTTCATTCTGCTTCCTCCTTCTGCAAGCGCCACATGTCGTCCAGCTCCTGCTCCGTCAGGCGGCAGGCGTTGGCCAGCCGCCGTATCTCCTGCATGTGGCTCTCTATTTTCCTGAGATTTTCCTCCCGCAGCAGCTCCGTGCTGCGCTCCGCCACGAAGCAGCCCTTGCCGGGCAGGGTGTAGATAAATCCCTCGTTTTCCAGCTCGTCATAGGCGCGTTTGGTGGTGATGACGCTGATGCGCAGATCCTTGGCCAGCGCCCGTATGCTGGGCAGCGCCTCGCCCTCGGCCACCTGTCCGGACAGGATGGCGTCCTTGATCTGGCTGTAGATCTGGTCGTAGATGGGCGCGCCGCTGCGGTTGTCGATGTATAGCTGCATAAGAGGCCTCCTTGTGCAAACTGTATATAAACAGTATACACAGTTAATTCGGATTGTCAACAGAAATTTTTTGTGGTAAAATAGCCGGCAGAAACGCAGTACACGCAAAGGAGTCTTTCATGCACATCGGAAACGTAGAGATCAACTCCCAGCTGTATCTGGCGCCTATGGCCGGCGTCACCGACATGGCCTTTCGCCAGATCTGCCGTGAGCTGGGCGCCGGCATGAGCTGCACGGAACTGGTCAGCGCCAAGGCTCTGTGCTATCAGGACAAGAAAAGCCGAGGCCTTTTGAAGCTGGCCCCCAACGAAAAGCCCTCCGCTGCCCAGATCTTCGGCAGCGATATCCCCTGTATGGCTGAAGCCGCCGTCATCGCCGCCGAGGTGTCCGGCGCAGATATTATCGACATCAACATGGGCTGCCCGGTGGGCAAGGTAGTGGCCAACGGCGACGGCTCTGCCCTGATGAAGGATCCGGAGAAGGCTGCCCGACTGGCCGAGGCGGTGGTCAAGGCCAGCCCCGTACCCGTGACGGTGAAAATGCGCCGGGGCTGGGATAAAGGCAGTATCAACGCCGTTGAGTTGTCCAAAATGCTGGAGCAGGCAGGCGTCAGCGCCATTGCCGTCCACGGCCGCACCCGCACCCAGATGTACAGCGGTCAGGCTGACTGGACCACCATCCGCCAGGTGAAGGAAGCGGTATCCGTGCCGGTCATCGCCAACGGTGACATCTTTTCGGCAGAGGACGCCGTCCGCATTTTACAGTTCACCGGCGCGGACATGGCCATGATCGGCCGGGGCTGTTTCGGCAACCCGTGGCTGTTTCAACAGGCCCAGGCAGCGCTGGAGGGCCGTCCCATTCCTCCCCTGCCGCCGCTGGCGGAGCGCTGGGACACCGCCGTGCGCCAGATCGAACTGGCCGTTGCGGACAAGGGCGAGCACATCGCCCTGTTGGAGGCCCGCAAGCAGCTGTGCTGGTATCTCAAGGGCGTGAGCCACGCCAACTACTACAAAGAACAGATCGTCCGCCTGACCACACTGGAGGAGCTGTACCGGGTGGCGGCGGGTGTCAGGAGGGATCTGCGATGAACAATGAACAGGACATCTTGCGCCGCGCCCAGCAGGGCGATAGCGAAGCTTTCCGCCTGCTGGTGGAAGCCTATCAGACACAGGTATACCGTCTGGCCCTGCGGATGTGCGGCGAAGCGGCGGCAGACGACGTGACCCAGGAGGCGTTTCTCGCCGCATGGCGGGCACTTCCGGAGTTCCGCGGTACCTGCCGCTTCTCCACATGGCTCTACCGCCTGACCACCAACGCCGCCATCGACTGGCTCCGCCGGGAGAAGCGCCATCGGGGCATGGACGACGTCACCGAGCTGGAGCTACCGGATGACGGCCCCGGCCCGCAGGACCAGGAAGAGCAGGCGGAAGCACAGCAGGCCGTCCGCCGTGCGCTGTCCCGGCTGTCCGAGGAGCACCGGCAGGTCCTGCTGCTGCGGTATATGCAGGAGCTGGACTATGCCGAGATCGCCGCGGCGCTGGAGATCAGTGAGGGCACCGTGAAGTCCCGCATCAGCCGGGCCAAGATGCGGCTGCGGGAATTGCTGGACGGCAGCGGGAACCTTTTTGACGGTGGGGCCGTCTTACAGACAGAGATCAGTGAAAGGAGGGAGCAGCCGTGACACAGCAGCCCTTTGACCCGATAGACAAATTGCTTCGCGAAGCGCTGGCGAGCGACGCCCTGCCGCCCTCCGACCTTACGGACCGCATCATGGCGCAGGTAGAGAGAACGCCTCAGGGCGGCAGCGACGCCTCCAATCCCAAACGCAATTATAAGAAATGGTTGCTGACCGCCGCCGCATGTCTGGTCATCGTGGGCGCGGCGTTTCCCCTGGCGCTGCAAGGCCGCGCCGGCCGGACCGATCACGCTGCAGATGACGCCGCCACCGCCGATACGAATGCCGACAACGACATGGTCAGCAGCTACTACGGTGGAAACCGCAGCGATGTGCCAGATGGCGCCGCGCCGTCTGACGGCACCGGCGGAGACACCGAGCAGGCACAAAAGAACAACTCCGCACACGACCAACCCTTTGACCCGATGGACAGCGCTCTGGACCATGCGGCCGCGCTGCTGGAGCAGCAGGGCTGTACGCTGGAGGTCCTGGCCCGTGCGGATGATGCGGTGCAGGTAGCCATTGCCGATGCGGACACCCATCCCTCCGGCAATACGGACCTGCTGAAAAATGCCATGGTGGCCTCCGGTTTCGCGCTGGAGGGCGACTGGTATGTGTTGGAACAGGAGGAAACGACCCCGTGAAGCTACACACCAAGCAACTGACCCTCGCGGCGCTGACCGCCGCCGCCTACGCCGTTCTCAGCTATTTCGGCTCTATTTTCGGCATCACCTACGGTCCTATCCAGTGCCGCTTTTCCGAGGCGCTGTGCGTCTTACCCTTTTTTCTGCCGGAGACGGCATGGGGCCTGGGCGTGGGCTGCCTGATCGCCAACCTGCTCAGTCCCTACGGCGTGCTGGACATCGTGGTCGGCTCCGCCGCCACACTGCTGGCCGCCCTGCTGACCGCCCGGTGCCAAAAGAAGTGGCTGGCTCCTCTGCCGCCGGTGATCGCCAACACCGTGCTTATCGGCCTGGTCCTGGCCTATGAGCAGGCAGGTACCTCCGCTGCTTTCTGGCCCACCTACGCCTTCAATGCCCTGACCGTGGGCCTGGGCGAGGCCGTGGCCTGCTATGGCCTGGGCGGCCTGCTGCTGTGGCGGCTGGACAAGAGCAATGCCTTACAGCGCTATTTGCAGAACCGATGAATGAAAAAGCCCTCCGTGAGGAGGGCTTTTTGCCGCAAACGCTGCTCTGCGGACCTGAAATGCACTCCGGGCCGGTTGCAATCCACGGCGCGTTGTGTTACCATAACACTTACCACGGCGCCCCTCGGGCTCCATTAAAGGACGTATACGTTGTATGAACGAGAGAGATAGAAAAAAACATACCGCCACCTCCCGGCTGGATACCAGTTCTCTGCCTCGGGGCCCACTGAACTGGGTGTTCTTCCCGGCGGCGCTGCTGTACCACGAGCTACTGCTGCGGGCCTTCGACAGGCAGAGCGACTTCTTTACCGGAACACTGGTGCTGGTGGTGCTGTTCGCCCTGGGCGCAGGACTGTTCTGGAGTCTGCTCATCAATCTGTTCCGTCACCGCCAGGCGGCTACCATCGTCTCTATCGCCGCCACCGCCCTGTGGACGGTGCTGGTGTGCGTGGAGTACTGCTGCCGCAGTTACTTCAAGTCCTACTTCGCTCTGTCCTTCATCGGCAACATGGCCAGCGATGTAGTGGGCGGTTTCGGCGACACGGTCCTGCCGAATGTCGTGCTGCCCCGCCTGCCCTTTATCCTGCTGGCCTTTGTTCCGCTGGCACTGTGCATTCTGCTGCGCCGGCGCATCGTCACCGAGCAGCGCATGGGCCGCTGGTCCCTGCTGTTCCTGCTGGTCGTATGCCTGCTGTTCGGTGGCATCGGCAGCGGTCTGGCCCGCTGGGGCACCTATCACGACGCCTATACCTACAACTTCACCACCGACACCGGCGTGACCCACTTCGGGCTCAACGCCAGTGTCCGTCTGGAGATCACCTACGCCATTTTCGGGCACCCCAGCCCCCGGCTGCCGGACACAGACACGAAGACAGATGTGCCGGATGACACCCCTGTTGTCACAACGCCGGTGGTCTACGGCGAAAATACCATGAACATCGATTTTGCCGCCCTGGCAGAGAACGCCTCCAGCAGCGCCGTGGCCCGTATGTCCGACTACTTCGGCTCGCTGACGCCCTCCAAGCAGAACGCGTACACCGGTATCTTCCAGGGCAAGAACCTCATTCTTTTCACCGCCGAGTCCTTCTCCCCTTGGTTCATCAGTGAGGAGCTGACGCCTACCCTCTACCGTCTGACCCACGAGGGCTTCGTGTTCGACAATTTCTATCAGCCCGGCTGGGGCCAATCTACCACCGGCGGCGAGTACGCGGTGATGACCGGTCTGCTCCCCACGTGGGTCAACGGCAATGTCAGCTTCTACGCCACAGCCAACAACAGTATGCCCTTTGCCCTGGGCAATCAGTTCCGGGCTCTGGGCTACACCACCGCCGCCTACCACAACAATATCTACAACTACTACCGCCGGGACAAAACCCATCCCAACCTTGGTTACGACTATCAGGGTCAGGGCAACGGTCTGCAGCTGACCGAGGACGGCAGCTGGCCCTACTCCGATCTGGAGATGATCCAGAACACCATCACGCAGTATATTGACACCTATGTACAGAACGGCACACCCTTCCATACCTACTACATGACCGTCAGCGGCCACGGCGGCTACGGATGGGGCCACGCCATGGCTGCCAAGAACCGCGCCAAGGCTCAGGCCGCCTATCCCAACGCCTCCCCCCAGGTCCAGGCCTATGTGGCCGCCAACCTGGAGCTGGAGAACGCACTGACCTACCTGGTAAACGCGCTGGAGCAGGCCGGTATTGCCGACGACACCGTCATCTGCCTGGCCGCCGACCACTACCCCTACCTGCTGTCAGAGACAGACACGGACTATTATAACGAGCTGCGGGGCTTTACAGACTCGGAGCGTGACACCTCCCGCTACCGCAATGCGCTGATCCTCTGGTGCGGCGGCATGGAGGAAGCTGTTACCGTATCCGAACCGTGCAGTGCCGTGGACATCGTGCCCACGCTGAGCAATCTGTTCGGACTGGAATATGACTCCCGTCTGCTGTCCGGCCGGGACGTGCTGGATCAGGACTACGACCCCGCCGATGCCTACGGCAGCATCCCGCTGGTGATCTTGCCCACTGCTGCCGGCAACAGCTGGGCCACCGCCGCCGGCGTGTATGAGTCCTCTACCCGCACCTTCACCGCCAACCCCGGCGTCACGGTGCCGGAGGGCTATGTCAACGCCATCAACGACCGTGTGTCCCTGCAATACTACTACGCGGAGCTGCTGGTGACCTATGACTATTACGCCATTGCCTTGGGAGACCGTGCCCCCAACGCGCCGCAGCTCCCCACCCCCACCCCCGCGGAGGATATGACGCCGGAGGAAACACTGGAGCAGCCAGACTACATAGAACCGGAGACATAAGCAGCGAGCGCCGTCCTGTCGGACGGCGCTCGTTTTCCTATGTGCTCAGCGGCTGCCCGTGCCGCCCACCGTTGTCTCCGCACCGGATCTCGCATCTTCCTCGGATACTGGCTTCGCTGCGGCCGCCGCAGATATGGGACGTCCACCGTTCTCACCGCCAACGCCGAACAACTCATACACCATGCGGCGCAGGATATAGCGCCTGTGCTCACGCTCATATAGCTTCATTTCCGTTGTTATACCCCCCCCATTTCTCCGCCGCCCGGCTGGCGGTAGGCACTCTGCTGTCTGCCATTATAACACCGCACACGGTCGAAGCGCGGCAGAATACGTCTGCTGCCGCCGCCATCTTCGTCACAACGGGCGAAAGCGCCCCATCTGGAGCGCTTTCGTTCTTTCTGTACACCAAATTCGTCAATGCCGGCCCACACGGTCCCAGTCCGCTTCGTTTTCGTACAGCAGGCGGGTCCCCTCCAGATACTGGGAGTCCATCGGGTTACTGATAGATACCGCCGCCTTATACTTCTCCAGTGCACGGCGGGATTTCTCCGGCGGCTGCACAGTGCCGGCGCCGGCAATACACCCGCCGGGGCAGGCCATGCCCTCCAGCAGATAGCCGTCATACTTGCCCGTCCGGGCGATACGCAGCATCCGCCGGCACTCGTTCAGCCCCTCCGCGGCGGCGGTCTTGACCTCCACCTCCGGGTGCAGGCGGTGGATCACCTCCTCCACCGCCTTGGCCACGCCGCCGCCGGCGGCAAAGCCTACGCCGGGGGCACTGGCCTCGTAGTGGGAGGGCAGATCGGGGATCTGGCTGAAGTCGATGTCCTTGGCCTCGAACATTCCCCTCAGCTCCTCGAAGGTGATGACAAAATCCACATCACTGCGGACACTGCGGCGGCTGGCCTCCAGCTTTTTGGCGGCGCAGGGACCGATAAAGACGACGCGGCACCCAGGCCGGCGGCGCTTCTGCAGCCGCGCCGTCAGCACCATAGGCGTCATGGTCATGGAGATATACGGCGCAAAGCCGGGGAACTCCTTTTTGGCCATCACAGACCATGCCGGGCAGCAGGAGGTCGCCATAAATGGCTGCTTCTCCGGCACCATACGCAAAAACTCCTCGGCCTCCTCCACCGCGCACAGATCGGCGCCCACGGCCACCTCCTCCAACGCGGCAAAGCCCAGCTGCTGCATGGCGGCCTTGATCTGTCCCGGCGTTACATTGTCTCCGAACTGGCCCCAGAATGCCGGCGCGATCACCGCCACCACCTCGTCGCCCCGACGGATGGCGTGGATCAGCTGGAACAGCTGGCCCTTATCCACGATCGCGCCGAAGGGGCAATTCACCAGACACATACCGCAGCTGACGCACTTGTCATAGTCGATCTTGGCGTGGCCGTACTCATCCTGACCAATGGCATTCATGCCGCAGGCCTCCTGGCAGGGCCGGGTAAACTTGATGATGGCGTGGTAGGAACAGGCATCCCGGCATTTGCCGCACTTGATGCACTTATCCTGGTCGATATGCGCCTGTCCGCGTTCGATAGCAATGGCCCCTTTAGGGCAGGCATTCTGGCAATGGCGGGCCAGACAGCCCTGGCAGGCATTCGTGACCTCATAGTGAGTAGGCGTGCAGCCGTTACAGGCGTATTTTATGATGTTCACCAGTGGAGGATCGTAGTACTTCTCCGCGATGGCACTCTCCTCCACCCCATCGCTGAGCAGGCTGTGCTCCGCCACCGGCCGCAGGGGCAGGCCCATAGCCAGCCGTATGCGCTCGCCTACGATAGCCCGTTCCAAAAAGATGGACTCCCGTTGGTTGCCCACCTCACCGGGAACGATCTTGTAGGGCAGCTTTTCCATGCGGCGGTAGTCTCCGCCCTCATAGGCCAGCCGCGCCACTTCGGCAAACACCTGCTTACGCATATCCGCAATGGAGCATTTAAAGTTTCTCATGGGTACACTTTTCCTCCGAAACGCCCAGTCTTTTGTTACTATTATAACAAATTCATTATAGAAAACAATGTGCAGTTGCGAGAATTTCTATCGCCGCGCGAATGTTTCCTCATGCAACCTGCACAGCCTTCCGCCACAGCCGTTAAGGCGTTGTTAAGATGCCTTTTATCTCCGGTCCCGCAGGGCCTCCTCCAGCTTGTGCAGCGCCTTTTTTTCAATACGGGACACATAGCTGCGGCTGATACCGTAATGGGCCGCCACCTGCCGTTGTGTCTGGGGCAAATGGCCGTCCAGGCCGTAGCGCCGCCGCAGGACATCTGCCTCCCGAGGGGTCAGCTCCCGGGCCAACAGCTGATGCAGCAGACGTCTGTCCTCCTTGCTTTGCAGCTCCTCCAGCATGGTGTCCTCCTCTCCCACCACATCGCCCAAATACAATGCGTCACCCTCCGGCCCCGTGTCCAGCGCCTCGTTCAGCGACACCTCCCCCTGCAATTTTTTCTGTCCCCGGAAGTACATGAGTATCTCATTTTCTATACAACGAGCGGCGTAGGTGGCCAGCTTGATTCCCTTGTCAGGGCGGAAGGTATTGACCGCCTTGATAAGCCCGATCGTTCCGATGGAGATCAGGTCCTCTTGGTCAGTGGACTGCGTGTAATACTTCTTGATGATGTGGGCCACCAGGCGCAGATTGTGCTCCACCAGTATATTCCGGGCCTCCAGATCCCCTGCGGCACAGCGCTCCAGACACTCCCTCTCCCGGGCGGCGGACAGGGGCTTGGGGAAGGACCCGGCGCTACCGGTCAGGTGCAGGGACAAAAACAGGCTGTTGCACAGCAGCAACAGTGCAGCAGACAGCATACGCATCGCTCCTTTCACAACACCCTATGCCCTATGGGAATGTCCCTATACAAAAAGAACACGGACGGCAGCGTCGTCCGTGTTACAGTTCCTCCTCCGGAAGGGCCTCACCCTCCTCGCCATTGCCGAAGGCAATGGCCGTCCTGCCGTATTTTTGGCGGATAGCGTCCACGGCCTCCTCCAGCTGCTCCTGCCGCTGACCGCAGGCCTGAGCGGTACTGTCCAGCAGATCCAACTGTTGGAAAGTGCTGCACGTCTCGGTGACGTACAGCGCCGTTACGGTCATGGAGCGAAGGCGGGCAGGCGGCTTCCACAGCTGCCGGGCCAGGTCCGCAGCCGCACGGTAAATATCCCGGACCAGATGGGTAGGCGCGTCCAAGCGGGTCTGGCGGCTGAATGTTTTGAACGATACGTCTTTCAGCGTCACGCTAACGCCGCCGGCATACAGGCCGTGGCGGCGCAGGCGGGCGGCCACACTGTCGCACAGAGGCATCAAGCCGGCGCAGATCTGTTCCCAGCGCACCAGGTCATCGGGGAAGGTAGTGCCGTTGCCCACGGACTTGACCGGATCGGCGGCGTGGCGGGGTTTAACAGGGCTTTTGTCAAGACCGTTGGCGTATTCCCACAGCTGGCGGCCCATCTTTCCCAGCAGCTGCTCGGGCATGGCGGGGTCGCAGGCGGCCAACTGACCGATGGTCTCTATGCCGTATTTTTTCAGGGTCTGGGTGGCGGCGCGGCCGGCGTACAACAGGTTGCCCAGCGGCTGCGGCCAAACGATATTCTGCCACCCATCAGCAGGAATAACCGTTGTAGCGTCCGGTTTTTTCATATCGCTGCCCAGCTTGGCAAACACTTTATTGAACGAAACTCCCGCAGAAATCGTTAATCCGGTCTCATTTTTGACTGTTTTTCGAATTTTATTGGCCAGTTTTTCCGCGTCGCCGCCGAAGAGGTGGAGGCTGCCGGTGACATCCAGCCAGCTCTCGTCGATCCCGAAGGGCTCGATCAGGTCGGTGAAGCGCTCGTAGATGTCGTTGACGCGGACGGACCACATTTTGTACAGGTCGTGATGGGGCGGCAGAAGCACGAGGCCGGGGCACTTCTTTTTAGCCTGCCAGACCGTCTCAGCCGTTTGTATTCCGTACTTTTTGGCGGGTTCGTTCTTGGCCAGAATGATGCCGTGGCGGGTCCTTGGGTCGCCGCAGACGGCCACCGGGACCTCCCACAAAGCGGGCTTGTCCAGCAGCTCCACAGAGGCGTAAAAGCTGTTCAGATCACAGTGCAGTATGATGCGCTCTCCCATGCTTTTCACCTCCCGGCACAGCAAATTTCTTTGGCAGTATATGATACAATGTCTGTACCTTTTCTATACGCTCTTTATACTTTGTATGCGCTGCTCACGCACTTTTCATGCACCCTGTATGCGCTGTTGTGGGCAGGTTCTCTTTCTCCTCCCTCCATCCCCCCTTTTCGGAGCCAAAAACGAAGGATCGGACGATCATTTTCATGTGCGCCCCCTGCACAGGGGGCGCACACAGGTGGCTGTTCAATAGCCGATCCGACGGTCCACCAGACGCAGGGGCTTCTCACCCCGACCGTAGCGCTCCAGGTCCTCACAGAAAAGCTGCACGTTTCGATCGCGGGTGTAGCCCAGGCTCATCTGACCGGAGATGTGGGGGGTGATGAGCAGGTTCTTCGCCGTCCAGGCCGGGTCGCCGACGGGGATAGGCTCCTGCTCAAACACATCCAGAGCCGCGCCGGCAAGACGGTCGTGGTTCAGGGCGTCCAGAAGGGCGGCCTGGTCGATGGCGCTGCCGCGGCCCACGTTGACCACATAGGCGGTCTTCGGCAGCAGGGCGAGGCGCGCCGCGGAGAGAAACCCCTTCGTCTCACCGGTGGCGGGCAGGGCCAGGGCCAGGATATCCGTATCCGGCAGGAGGGCGTCCAGCTCGTCGTTGGTATGGATCTCGTCAAAGGCGGGGTCGGCGGCCTTTTTGGTGCGGCGGACACCGCGGACGGCGGCAGCACCCAGGGCCTTGGCGCGGCGGGCGAACTCGGTGCCGATATCGCCGGTGCCGACGATGGTAATGGTGCTGCCCATAATGGAGCGCATGGGGAGCACCCGGCCCCAGCGGCCGGCGGCCTGGTCGGCGCAGTAGGCCGGGGCGTGGCGCAGGAGCATCAGCGTGACCATGACCATGTGCTCGGCGATGGTGACACCGTAGGCGCCGGAGGAGTTGGACAGCATGACCTCGGGAGAGGGATACAGGCTGTCGTCCAGATAAGCGTCCACGCCGGCAAAGCTGCCGCAGAACCACTTGAGGTTCACGAAGTCCTTTAATTCACCGGGCTTGGGCATACCGTAGATGACCTCATAGTCACCCCGCTTGTCCGCGGGGACGGCGGCGGGGGCCGCGTAGTAGTCCACGGTGAAGCCGGCGCGGGCCGCTGTCTCGTCGATGAGCCGGCGGTGCTTGGGCTCGGTGAAGCTGTCGTAGATGGCGATCTTTCTCATGTTGTATATACCTCCAGGAGTTTTTCCGCGCAGCGCATTCCGTCGGCGGCAGCGGAGAGGATGCCGCCGGCATAGCCGGCCCCCTCGCCGCAGGGGAATATGCCGCGTATATTGGCTTCATAGTGCGCATCACGCACCAGGCGCACCGGGGAGGACGAGCGCGTCTCCACGCCGGTGAGCAGGGCGTCCGGGTCGTCGTAGCCCTTGAGGTAACGGCCCAGGACCGGCAGGGCCAGGGCCAGCGTCTCGCTGATAAAATCCGGCAGGCAGCGGCGCAGGTCGGTATAGACCACGCCGGGGCGGTAGCTGGGGCGCACGATCCCCGGTCCGGCGGAGGGACGGCCCGCCAGAAAGTCCGCCACCCGCTGGCAGGGGGCGGCATAGCCGCCGGTGAGGGCGTAGGCCGCCGTCTCCAGCTGCCGCTGGAGGGCGATGCCCGCCAGGGGATGGTCCGAGGGGAAATCCGCCGGCGTGACATTCACCAGCAGCGCGCCGTTGATGTTCTCCCCGTCACGGGCATAGACGCTCATGCCGTTGGTTACGGTGCGCCCCGGCTCGGAGGCGGCGGCCACCACCTGACCGCCGGGGCAGACGCAGAAGCTGAAGGCGCTGCGGCCGTTGGGCAGGTGGCAGGACAGCTTGTAGGTGCTGGGCGGCAGAGCCGGGTGGCCCGCCAGAGAACGGTACTGGGCGGCATCGATGGCCGACTGGCGGTGCTCGATGCGGACACCCATGGCAAAGGGCTTGGGCTCCATGGCAAGCCCCGCCTGATACAGCATTTCAAAGGTGTCACGGGCACTGTGGCCCAGAGCCAGGACCACATGGCGGGCGGGCAGGTCATAGGTCTGCCCGTCCTGGCGGACGGCGACGGCGCTGACCGCGCCGTCCTGTATCCGTATATGCTCCAGCCGGGCGTTGAAGCGTATGTCCGCCCCGGCCGCCTCCAGCTCCTGCCGCAGGGCCTGCAGGGCGATGTGGAGCTTGTCGGTGCCCACATGAGGCTTGGCGTCGGTCAAAATGGTATCCGGTGCGCCGCAGCGGACCAGCGTCTCCAGAATGAAGCGGTGGCGCAGGTCCTTCGTGCCGGTGTTCAGCTTGCCGTCGGAAAAGGCGCCGGCGCCGCCCTCGCCAAACTGGACATTGCTGTCCGGGTCCAGCGGGCCGCCGGACCAGAAGCGCTCAACGTCCGCCTGACGGTGTTCTACCGGCCGGCCGCGCTCCAATAGAATAGGGCGTGCGCCGCAGCGGGCCAGCACCAGGGCGGCGAACAGGCCCGCCGGTCCCGCGCCCACCACGATGGGCCGGACCGCCGGGGCCGTCACCGGCGGCGGTAGGAAGTACACTTCCTGTTTGTAGACAGATACGCGCTTATCGCGGCAGCGGCGCAGGACCTGGGCCTCGTTTTTTACAGAGACGGACACCGTGTAGACAAGGGTCAGGTCTTCGCGGGCGTCAATGGCCTTTCGCAGAACGGTGCAGGCGGTGATGTCCGCCGGAGCCACGCGGAGCAGCTTGGCGCACCGGGCGCGCAGGAGCGTCTCCTGCTGGCCGGGGTGCAGGCGCAGTTGGTCGATACGGAGCATGGGTGCGTCTCCTTTTTATAGGATCGGGTGGGGGTTCGCCGCCGCGGCGGCGAGTTGGCTTTCCCCTGGCGGGGAGAATTGCGCCTGCGGGCGCGGGATGGGGCGTTTCGTGCTCCGGCACGAGTACCTTTCTTTTTTTGTAAAAAGAAAGGTA
>PPYF01219704.1_pt1 | contig 55301 bp, 49 predicted proteins | sample 1559871 | NCBI WGS metagenome assembly PPYF01 (sample SAMN08240021, study PRJNA423297) | Human gut metagenome, whole genome shotgun sequencing project.
GATCTGTTCCGTGAAATGATGGATAAATTAGAGATTCCAATGCCAGAATCAGGAATGGCAACAACGGTAGAAGAAGCATTAGAGATTGCAGGAAAGATCGGATATCCAGTGATGGTAAGACCTTCTTACGTTCTTGGTGGACGTGGAATGGAAGTTGTCTATGATGACGAAAGCATGACAGGATATATGAAAGCAGCTGTTGGTGTAACACCAGACCGCCCAATTTTGATCGACCGTTTCTTAAATCATGCAATGGAATGCGAAGCAGATGCGATCAGTGACGGAACGCACGCATTTGTACCAGCGGTAATGGAACATATCGAACTTGCAGGAGTTCATTCAGGAGATTCCGCTTGTATCCTTCCATCCGTTCATATTTCAGAAGAAAATTTAGCAACAATCAAAGAATATACAAGAAAGATCGCAGAAGAAATGCATGTCAAAGGATTGATGAACATGCAGTATGCGATCGAAGGTGGAAAAGTCTATGTATTAGAAGCAAATCCACGTGCATCCCGTACAGTACCTCTGGTATCTAAAGTATGTAACGTGAGAATGGTACCACTTGCAACACAGATCATCACATCTGAATTAACAGGAAAACCATCACCAGTACCAGAATTAAAAGAACAAAAAATTCCATACTATGGAGTCAAAGAAGCAGCCTTCCCATTCAATATGTTCCAGGAAGTAGACCCAGTTCTAGGACCAGAAATGCGTTCTACAGGTGAGGTTCTTGGATTATCCAAATCTTATGGGGAAGCTTTCTATAAAGCACAGGAAGGTGTTGGAGCGAAACTTCCTTTAGAAGGAACTGTATTGATCTCTGTAAACCGCAAGGATAAAGAAGAAGTCGTAGAAGTAGCGAAAGCATTTGATCAAGATGGATTCAAGATTCTTGCAACAAACAATACATGTAAGCTGTTAAATGAAGCAGGAATCAAAGCAGAGAAAGTCAATAAATTAAGTGAAGGAAGACCAAATATCCTTGATCTTATCACAAATGGTGATATTGATATTGTTGTAAACTCTCCAGTTGGAAAAGACAGTATTCATGATGATAGCTACTTAAGAAAAGGTGCGATCAAAGCAAAGATTCCATATTATACAACAATTGCAGCAGCGAAAGCGGCAGCAGAAGGAATTGCTTATGTAAAAGCACATGCAGATCAGAATGAAGAAGTAAATTCACTGCAGGGGTTACATGCACAGATTTCAGATTGATAAATTTAATATTTAGGAAATAAAATAAAAGAGGCATCTTCATGTGGTTATGGAGATGTTTCTTTTCTTTTTTTAATTTATAGGAAAGTTCGCCTTTGGCTCCTTCCCAAAAGAAAAATAGCCCACATAAAAGTGGGCAGAGCAAACAGATGATCATGGTTTTAGAAAATATAAAAACCTTCTTCTGCTTTGTTGGAGATACTCTTTTATACAGTTATATAAAGCTTCAATATTATAAACAGCATCCATTTCGTCTTCTGCCCAAACATCAAGCCGTACTTGTCTTTTCAAGGGAGAGGTTCTGCTCTCATGCTCAGATTGTGGCCGGCGTTTGACTGAAATATTTGATGCTGATAACAGATGAAAGAAGAGACTCAAATATATTGTAAAATATTTACATGGAATATATTAACAAAAAATAATTATAAATGTCAATTTATAAAAGAGAAAAACTCCGGGGGTTTTCTTTTGTTAATTAACGAGTTACAATAGAAACAATATCTAAAATCAAATAAGGAGAGCGTTAAAACAATGAAAACAAATAAAAACATTTTGGTTGTTATGCCAGTAGAAGATGAACATAAAAAAACATTAGAGAAACATGCCAAAGGAAGTCATTTTGTATATAGTTCCTACGACAAGGTAACACCAGAGATGATAAAAGAAGCCAACATTATCATCGGAAATGTAGCTCCATTTTATTTAAAGGAAGCCAAAAATCTAGAATGGTTGCAGTTAAATTCAGCAGGAGCAGACCCATATGTAAAAAAGGGTGTATTACCGGAGAATGTAATCTTAACAAATGCAACAGGAGCTTATGGCCCTGGTGTTGCAGAACACATGTTAGCAGTGCTGTTTTCACTTCAGAAGAAGTTACATCTGTATAGAGATAATCAGAACCAATGCCAATGGCATGATGAAGGGGCTGTTATGTCATTACGAGGTGGTACATTACTGATCGTTGGACTTGGGGATATTGGATTATACTTTGCAAGATTGATGAAAAATTTTGGTTATCACATTATCGGAATCAAAAGAAGACTTGGACAGGTACCACAGGATGTTGATGAACTTCATACAATGGATGATCTAGATAAATTATTGCCAGAAGCAGATGTAGTATTTTCCGTATTACCAGATTCAAAAGCTACAAGAAACATTTACAATAAACAGCGATTCAAAGAAATGAAAAATACAGCAATTCTCTTAAATGCAGGAAGAGGAAGCGCTGTCAATACAGAAGATCTATGTGAAGCACTGATTCAGGGAGAAATCTACGGGGCAGGTTTAGATGTAACAGATCCAGAACCGCTTCAGACACAGCATAAATTATGGAATATCGAAAATGTGATCATCACACCACATATTTCAGGAGATTTTCATCATCCGGCAACATTATATCGAATTGTGGATATTGCTGCGGGAAATCTGCAGAGATATATGGCGGGAGATGGACTGATGAATGTGGTGGATATGGAGACAGGATATAAATCCTGATTTGCGACGGTAGGATTTCGTATATGTGACGGAAATATTTCTTGTTATCTTATTTCCGTCACATAAAACTGAAGTCTATCGAAACCACTATACAGAGTGTATGTTATAGGGTATTGGCTGATAAGTTTTGTATTCGTTAACAGAAGATTCAAGAGACTTATGAATACTGATTTAATGAGATGTTTGAGCTACATTCAAACTTCATATCATCTGTCTGAGAAAACCTTAATTCATATCCAATACCATTCTCCACACACATCCCCTTAAAATTCCACCGCATCGTGTTCAGTTGCTTATTTATTTTTTATCATATACTCGAAATATACAGTTGGCCAACTATAAATTAAAATTATTCAATTTCTACAAAAAAAGACCGCTCATAACGAGCGGCTACTTTTCTGAAAAGAGAGGATTAAAAATATATATGAAAAACTATGTCTTAAGTATATCAAAATCCTCAACTCATTCAATATATAAAGTATGAACAATTCTAAAGAATTTATAAACACTTCTAAACTAATTATGTTAACAGATGATAAAAATGCATTATTTGTTCATATAATAATATTTTGCATAAAGTCCACCAAAGGTGATCAATTCTTCATGTGTTCCGCGTTCTTTGATTGTTTGTCCGTCGATAACAAGAATTTCATCTGCGTTCTGAATGGTTGATAAACGGTGTGCAATTGTGATGGTTGTACGATTTTTGGAAAGTGCGTCCAGACTTTTCTGGATATGTTGTTCACTTTCGTTATCTAATGCACTGGTGGCTTCGTCTAATATTAAAATTGGTGGATTCTTTAGGAAGACTCTCGCAATGGAGATTCTTTGTTTCTGGCCGCCAGATAATCTTGTGCCTCGTTCTCCGACGAATGTATCATAGCCATCTGGTAATGTCATGATAAAGTCGTGGATATTTGCTTTTTTAGCAGCTTCGACAATTTCATCAAATGTTGCATCTGGTTTTCCGTAAGCAATATTTTCTTTCACACTGGCACCGAAGAGGTAAACATCCTGTTGGACGATACCGATGGAATTTCTAAGACTTTCTAATTTGATATTTTTAATATTCTGACCACCGATGGTAATGGAGCCGTCTGTGATATCATAAAATCTAGGAAGCAAAGAACAGATAGTTGTTTTTCCACCACCAGAAGGTCCGACAAGAGCAACGGATTTTCCAGATTTAATTGTGAAATCAATATGATTTAATACAATTTCATTGTCTTCATAACTAAATGAAACATCATGATAACAGATATCTCCATCAGGATGTTTCATATCAACAGCATCAACACAATCTGTGATCTCAGGTTCAATATCAATGATTGCCTGATAGCGGATAAAACCAGACATACCTTTCTGGATCATTTCAGTTAACTCTACAAGAATCTGAATTGGACTGATAAAGATTCCAATATATAACGCATACATCGCAAGGTCAGCGGCACTCATTTGTCCCAGAGCAATAAAATAACCTCCAGCAAGTAATGTTACAAGATACATCATTCCTTGAAAAAATGTATTTCCACTTTGGAAGCTTCCCATGGCATGATAATTATCACGTTTGGAATCTAAGAAAGCTTCATTTCCGAGGCGAAATTTCTCGCCTTCAATATCTTCGTTTGCAAAAGACTGTACAATACGGATTCCAGCGAGAGAATCTTGAAGGGATGCATTGATATCACCGATCTTTCTACGGTTATCGAGGAAAGTCGCTTGCATTCTACGGTTTTGTTTTGCACTAAAGAAGATCATAAGCAAAACGATCACAAGAAGAATGATGGCTAATTTCCACTGAATGATAAACAGGAAAATAAAAGATCCAACAATCTTTACAAGAGAGATAAACAAGTTCTCTGGTCCATGGTGGGCTGCCTCAGAAATATCAAATAGATCAGAGACAAGACGGCTCATCATCTGTCCAGTGTTATGCTGATCATAATAAGAAAAAGAAAGATTTTCATAATGATCAAAAAGTTTACGACGCATATCACGTTCCATCTGGGCACCCATGATATGTCCTTGACAGCTGACATAATATTTACAAAAAGCCTGAAAAACATAGCAGATAAATAAGATACCGCCAATCACAGGAAGTGTTTTAAGGATCGTAGAAGCATCTTTAAGAAATAAAGTTTTTGTAAGTGAACGAAGGATCTGTGGATAAGCAAGATCAACAAGGCTGATAAATGCTGCACAGATCAGATCAAAAATGAAGACTTTTTTGTAAGGTTTATAGTATTGGATGAATTTTTGAAAAGTATTCATAATAAAATAGTGACTCCTTCTTTAAAAATTTGATTGTATACAAACAACCAAAGCCTATCATACACTAATTTCTGAAAAATAAAAAGACCGCTCAATAAAATGAGCGGTTGCTTTTCTGAAAAGAGAGGATTAAAAAATATATATGAAAAACTATGTTTTAAGTATAGCAAAATCTGTGAGGCATTCAATATATAAAGTATGAACAATTCTAAAGAATTTATAAATAGTTATAAACAAAATATTGTGAGAGCTATAAAGTAAGCCGTCCTACTGTAAGGAAGTCATGAAGCAATTTGATTTTGTAGTACAGACTTCAGTAGGAATTCATGCAAGACCGAATAATAAAAATAATTTATGAATTTTATAAAAAACATCTATAAATCTATTGACACAATATCAAAATTAATGTATCGTAAAAACATCAAAATAAGGAGAACAAAGATGACAACAAGTAAGATGAACAATTGCACATTCTATTACTTTAGCTTTCAGGGTTATTATTTTTATCCTGACTATTTTTGTTGCAATGAATCATCGCCAAAGCTTATGTCACTTTAAACAGACAAAGTAAAATATTTAAGGCATGCATTCTTGCAACAGAGTGCATGCCTTTTCTTTTTCTAAAGGTACCGTAGAAAAAAGCTGCACACTTTGTATGGAACACACATATTGCATAGCCGGGAAAGGACAAAGAACATGATTATTATTTTAAAGAAACAGGCGGAAGAGGCACAGATCAATGCATTAAAGAAAGAGATGACAGACCAGGGATTAGGAATTCATGAATCTGAAGGTGTGAATACAAGAATCCTGGGATTAGTAGGAGATACTTCTATTGTAGATATGCGTCACATTATGGCAAACAGCATTGTTGAAAATGTACAGCGTATTCAGGAACCATACAAGAAAGCCAACAGAAAATTCCATCCAAATGATACAATTGTCGATGTAAGTGGAGTAAAAGTCGGAGGAGGAAATTTTCAGGTAATCGCAGGTCCATGTTCCATAGAGACAAAAGAACAGATCACAGAAGTAGCAAATGATGTGAAAAATTCCGGTGCAGGGCTTTTAAGAGGAGGAGCTTTCAAACCAAGAACTTCTCCATACTCTTTCCAGGGACTCCATGGTGACGGATTAAAATTATTATTAGAAGCAAAGAAAGCAACAGGACTTCCAGTTGTCACAGAAATCATGGATGCGAGTCACCTTCCATTATTCGAGGATGTTGACCTGATTCAGGTTGGGGCAAGAAATATGCAGAACTTTGAATTATTAAAAGAATTAGGAAAGATTGACAAACCAATCCTTTTGAAACGCGGACTTGCAGCAACAATTGAAGAGTGGCTTATGAGTGCAGAATATATTATGGCAGGAGGAAATGAAAATGTAATCCTTTGTGAAAGAGGAATCAGAACATATGAGACAGCAACAAGAAATACTTTAGATCTGTCTGCCATTCCTGTTATCAAGAAGAAATCACATCTTCCAGTAATGGTTGACCCATCTCACGCAACAGGAATCCGAGAGATGGTAGAACCACTGTCATTAGCAGCGATCGCAGCAGGAGCAGACGGACTTATGGTAGAAGTTCATAATAATCCAGCAAAAGCACTATGTGACGGACCACAGTCATTGACACCAGAGCAGTTTGACAGTTTAATGAATAAAGTAAATAAAACAAGACAGTTTTTTGAAACATTATAAATATCTTGCTGACAACAGCAAATTGGGATATACTATAGCTAAATAAAGAAAAAGATAACCCGGGAATCTAAGGATTTCCGGGTGTTTGTCAGTGTGACAAAATGACTTTGATTTAAGAAAAGGAGAAGCATTTTATGAAAGTAATCGTTGGACTGGGAAATCCAGGAAAGAAATATGATAATACAAGACACAATATTGGATTTGAAGCCCTTGATTATATTGCAGACAAAGAAGGCATAAATATAAATACAGGGAAATATAAGGCATTGATTGGAACAGGTTATATGGGAGGAGAGAAAGTTCTTCTTGTAAAACCACAGACATTTATGAACTTAAGCGGGGAAAGTCTACGTCCGATCATGGATTTTTATAAATTAGAACCAGAAGATTTTATTATCATTCATGACGATATAGATCTTGATGTCGGCAGATTACGCATCCGAAGAAAAGGAAGTGCCGGTGGCCATAATGGATTAAAAAGTATTATCAATCATTTAGGAAGCATGGATTTTCCAAGAGTGAAGATTGGTGTCGGAGAGAAACCAAAAGGATACGATCTGGCAGATTATGTGTTAGGACATTTTACAAAACAGGAACAGGCAATTTTTGCGGAACGTTTTGATGAAGTGTACGATGCCGTACAGCTGATCGTTATGGGCGACATCACAGAAGCGATGAATCGCCACAATAAGAAAAAGCAGGGATAAAAAGTGTTAAAACATATATTAAAAGATGATCCGGTATATAGACAGCTAAAAGATGGAATTGAAGACTACAGAGGTCCTATTCTGGTGTCAGGATGTACGGATACGGCTAAATGGCATCTTACAAGTCTGATCGGAAATAAAAAGAAAAAACAATTTAAGATCATTATTGTGCCAGATGAAAATAAGGCAAGACAGTGGGTGGAAGCAAGTCATTTCTTTGGAGAAAAAGCACAGTATATTCCAGCAAAAGATCCATTATTTTATACAGCAGACGTTCATGGAAATGCGATTGCAAGAGATCGTATGCTGGCGATCAAAAAGATCCTTGATGATAAATGTGGAATATTTGTTATGACGATTGATGCGGTGATGGATCAGGTTGTTCCATTAAGCGATATCAAGAATCACAAAATGACTTTCAAAACAGGAGAAACATTAGAAGAAGCAGCAATTGCTGAAGAATTTGTTGCTAGAGGCTATGAAAAAGCACCATTTGTTGAGGCACCTGGAGAGTTTGCGGTTCGTGGAGGTATTATCGATATTTTTCCTTATACTCAGGAAAGTCCATATCGAATTGAACTTTGGGGAGATGAAATTGATTCTATCCGTAGCTTTGATAAAGAAAGTCAGAGATCGATCGAAGAAGTAGAGACACTTACGATCTATCCGGCATCCGAGATCATTTTGAATCAGCCAAGAATCGATCATGGTCTTCGCCAGATGGAAGAAGATTACGAAAAATTAATTCAGAAATTCAAGAAAGAGAAAAAGACAGATCAGCAGTTACGTTTAAAAAAAGAAATGAATCGTGTCCGCGAGGAGTTAAGAGAACTTCATATGCTGATTGGAGTCGAAGGATATCTTCCTTATTTTTATGACAATACAGAATGTATCTTGGATTATTTTCCAAAAGAAAGTCTGATCTATTTTGATGAACCAAAACATATCAGAGAAAGAGCAGATGCATTTTATCTCGAATATTCAGAAAGTATGAAAAGTCGACTGGAAGGTGGATATCTGCTTCCAAAACAGGCACATACCGTGACAGATTATGAAAGTATTTTATATCAGATTGAGAAACATCCGATCATCAGTTACTCTGTTATTTCCACAGAGATCAATGATTTTGTTGTATCAAAAACTTTATTTATGGAGACAAAATCGATACAGTCCTACAACAATAGTTTTGAAGAACTGGTCAAAGATCTTACAAAATATCAGGAAAAAGGTTATAAGATTGTTGTTGCATCTCCATCTGTTACAAGAGCCAAACGTTTAAGTGATGATCTGAGAGAAAATGGATTGGTTGTTACCTATGATAAAGAACTGACACATGAAGTAGAAGCAGGACAGATTGTTGTGACAGCAGGAAAGCTTCTTACAGGAATTGAGTATCCAGCAGTCAAATGGGTGTTGATTTCTGAAGGAGATATTTTTAAAGGAAGAAAAGAAAAACAGCGTAGAAAAAAAGAAAAGAAAAAGCTGGGACAAAAAATTCACAGTTTTGCGGATATCAATATCGGGGATTATGTTGTTCATGAAAAACACGGAGTCGGTATTTATCGTGGAATCGAAAAGATCACAACGGATGGGGTTGAAAAAGATTATATCAGTATTGAATATCAGGGTGGAGATAATTTATTTATTCTTGCATCAGCCTTAGATCAGATCGCAAAATATGCAAGCGCGAATGCCAGAAAGCCAAAGCTTCATAAATTAGGCGGTAATGAATGGAAGAAGACAAAGACCCGTGTTAAAGGACAGGTTAAAGATATTGCGGAAGAACTTGTACAACTATATGCTATAAGACAGGCAAAAGAAGGATATGTCTATGATAAGGACTCTGTATGGCAGAAAGAATTTGAAGAATTATTCCCATACGATGAGACACAAGATCAGTTAAATGCAATTGATGATACGAAACGTGATATGGAAAGCAAAAAGATCATGGACCGTCTGATCTGTGGAGATGTTGGTTATGGAAAGACAGAAGTAGCGATTCGTGCAGCATTTAAAGCAGTAGATAATGGAAAACAAGTGGCCTACCTTGTGCCGACAACCATTCTTGCGCAACAGCATTACAATACATTTGCCCAGAGATTTCATAATTATCCGATCACAGTTCGTATGATGTCAAGATTTTGTACTCCAAAAGAACAGAGAGAGACGATCGAAGGTTTGAAAAATGGGACTGTAGATGTTGTGATCGGAACACATCGCCTGCTTTCAAAAGACATGCAGTATAAGAATCTTGGGCTTCTCGTTATTGACGAAGAACAGCGGTTTGGAGTTACTCATAAAGAGAAGATCAAGACAATGAAAAAAGATGTCGATGTTCTTTCCTTATCAGCAACACCGATTCCAAGAACACTGCATATGAGTCTGATCGGAATCCGTGATATGAGTGTATTAGAAGAACCGCCACATGATCGAAGAGCAATACAGACTTATGTAATGGAATATAATGAAGAACTGGTGAAAGAAGCAGTTTATCGCGAAATGACTCGCGGTGGACAGGTATATTACGTGTATAATCGTGTTAATAACATTGCAGAAGTTACCGCAGAACTTCAGAAATTGCTGCCAGATGCTAAAGTTGCATTTGCTCATGGACAGATGAAGGAGAAGGAACTTGAAGAGATCATGATGGGATTTATGAATCATGAGATCGATGTTTTAGTTTCTACAACGATCATCGAGACAGGACTTGATATTCCGAATGTTAATACAATGATCATTCACGATGCAAACCAGCTTGGATTATCTCAGTTATACCAGTTAAGGGGACGTGTCGGAAGATCTAACCGAAATGCATTTGCATTTTTAATGTATAAGAAGAACACATTGCTAAAAGAAACAGCAGAAAAACGTCTTCAGGCAATTCGAGAATTTACAGATCTAGGTTCTGGATACAAGATTGCAATGAGAGATCTTGAAATCCGTGGGGCAGGAAATCTTCTCGGACAGGCACAGTCTGGCCATATGGAAGCTGTTGGATATGATCTTTATTGCAAAATGTTAAATGAAGCAGTCCTTAAATTAAAAGGAGAACTTCATGAAGAGGAGGAATTTGATACGACCCTCGATCTTGACATCAGTGCATTTATACCAGCAACTTATGTATACAATGAATATCAGAAACTGGAATTATACAAACGAATTTCTTCAATTGAATCAAAAGATGAGATGGAAGATATGACAGACGAGTTGATCGATCGTTTTGGGGAAATGCCAAAGGCAGTCTATAATCTTTTATATGTTGCATATTTAAAAGCATTAGCTCATCATGCCTACATGACAGATGTGAAACAAAAAGGAGAAAAAATCTCATTTGAAATGAAGCCAGATGCAGCAGTAGATGTAGAAAAAATACCAGAAGTATTAGAAGAGTACAAACACGAATTATCCTTTCAGGCAGGAAAGAATCCAACATTTGTATTAGATCTTTCAAAAACAAAGAAAGTAAAACAGTTGGAAAAGATTGAACATTGTGTGAACTCTCTCAATTCATTGATAATCCGATAGTTTTATGCTATAATATCGCAAGATATAAACTGAATATAATTCAAATGTGAAGGAGAAAATGAAATGAAGAAATTAGCAAAGAAGTTGCTATGTTTAACTGCAGTTCTTGCGTTAACTCTTTCTTTAGAAGATCACAATGCAGAAGTCAGTAAAAGACAGCGTTATCAGTCAGTTAAAACAGATCAAAGTTTTAGTAGCACATGCAGATGACTATAATGTCAAATTAACAAAAGCTGAGAAGAAACAGATCAAAGAAAGCGTAAATGCCTTCGCAAAAGACGAAACAGGTAAGAAAGTCATGAAGAAGACAGAAGCTGATAAAGATACGATCCAGAAACTTTACGAAGAAAGCACAATTGCAAGTAAAGTGATGCAGGCGATCACCAAGAAAGCAAATGTAACAGTATCTGATGATGAAGCTAAAACTGTCAAAGTCTACAAACTTGTTTTCACAACAAAGACAACAGACAGCAAGACAGGAAAAGAAAAAGATATGACAGCGGCTGAGAAGAAAGATCAGTTAAAGAAAGCAAAATCAGCATTAAAGATGATCAAGAAAGGCCAGAGTGTAAGTTCTGTAGCTAAGAAATTCAGCGTAAACTCTGACAATGAAGAGTCCTATACAAAAGGGAAATCAGCATTAGGAGATAAATTCGAAACAGCGGCATCTAAACTCAAGAAGAATCAGGTAAGTGGAATTGTAGAATTAGACGATGCATACGTGATCATCAAGATGTTAAATCCAAATGACAAAACAGCAGCTGCAACAAATAAATCCACATTACTGCAGGAAAAACAGCAGGCAGCATATGAGAAAATTTACAAGAAGTGGACAAAATCAGCTGACAAAGACTGGGATGATACAAAATCTGTAGATCAGGATCTGTGGAAAGAAGTTAAATTTAAATATAAAGCTACTACAGCATCTACAGCAGCAACATCTGAGTCAACTACAACAGCAACATCTTCAAGCAAAACAACTAAGAGCAAATAATCTTAGAGATTGATCGTTTTGACGTTGATTGTTAATAAGACAAGTAAAATCGGGGAATTCAAAGATGGAATTCCTCGATTTTTAGTTTAAATTTAAAACAAACGCAAAGTATATTGTATGCATAAATTTGACAAAAACTGGGCAAAATGTTATAATAGTAAAATCATTATACAGAATTTCCAGAATATTCTGTATATAAAAGAGGTGAATTTATGACACAATTAGATCTTAACAGAGTACGGCAGTCAATTAAGAATCAGATTGGCAGCAAAATCAAGATTAGTGCAAACAGAGGACGACATAAATTTGTGACAGCAGAGGGCGTGATCAAACAGACATATCCGAATATCTTTTTGGTAGAACTAGAGAATACGGAAGGTAATGACCAGAATAAAACAGTAAGTTTTAGTTATCAGGATGTGATTACAAGAGATGTCCGCATGATGCTTTTAGAAAACTAACGGGTGATGCATAGAATCCTTCTTGTCTGAATATATTTGTATATACAGACAGGGAGGAATTTTTTTATGGATTTTGAGAAAAAAGAATTTTATGGGATTGTGGCGAAAGCGAAAAAACAGATGCAGATCACGATCGATCAGGACTGTAATGTTGCAGATACAAAACCAGATATAGAAAAGATGATTCAGACAAGAGGGATGGTAAAGATACAGGAAACGGAAATGATGATCGATCGTGTCAGGATGAAAGGTGAATTCTTATTCCAGGGCCTGTATGGAACAAATGATACGGCAACATTTTTAGAATCTTTAGAATATTCACTGCCGTTTGAAGAGTATGTACATATTGATGGGGTACTTCCTTCAGATTATGTCAAAGTACAATATACGATCGATGATATCAACACGGTATTGATCAATTCAAGAAAGATCAGTATCCGTGTGCTGTTAACATTCTCATTTCAGATTACAGAAGAAATAAAAGAAGAAGGAATTACAGCGATTCATGATGAAAATGTATCTGTTTTGAAAAAAGATATTCAGGTTACGGATCTTATCGTAAATAAAAAAGATTTGGCGAGATTAAAAGAAGAGTTGATTCTCCCTGCAAATAAAGCCAATGTTTATCAGGTATTGTGGACACAGGTAGATATAGAGAATCTACAGGCAAAAATTGCAGAGCATATGATTGAGATTCAAGGATCAATGCAGGTATTTATATTGTATCTTGGGGAAGATGCACAAATGCCAGTTCAGTATGCCAGATGGGAAATCCCTGTGGATACACAGTTAGAATGCTATGAATGTGTGCCAGGAATGATCGGTAAAATAGGAATGTCACTGGGTGGGCAGCAGCTGGAGGTAAGACCAGATGAAGACGGAGAGGAGCGGATCATTTCTCTGGAAGTAACGATCGATTGTGATATCAAAATCTATGAAGACCACAAAATCAGTTATGTGGATGATGGATGCAGCATGGAGAAAACACTGATTCCAGAATATCATATGTTTGATTTTGAGACTCTGATCGGGAAAAATCAGGCGGTGATGAAATCAGGTAAACGTTTTCGGATGGAACAGGAACCAGGGAAGCTTCTGCAAGTGCTATCTGTAAAAGGCAGTGTAACGGTAGATGATGTAGAAATTACAGAACAAGGGTTGTCAGTAGAAGGTGTGTGGATGGCGGACGTTTTATATCTTTCTACGGAGGATGCAACACCTGTTATGAACAGTTCCTACATGGAGCCATTTACATTTTTTGTAGAGACAAAATATCTTAGTGGAAATGAAGATTATCAGCTGGATGTCAGGGTTGATCAGATGAGTGCGGTTCCAACAGAAGGTGGAGAAATAGAAATCAGAACAGCCATTTTGTTTGATTTTATATCTTTTCACAAGACGAGACAAAGAATTATGACGGACATGAAAGAAGAAGCACTAGACTACGAAAAGATACGAAAAATCCCTGGAATTGTAGGATATGTTGTAAAGGAGGGAGATACTTTGTGGTCTATTGCAAAAACTTATTTTACAACGGTCGAAAGTATCAGAGAACAAAATGAAGAAGTCAGTGAGATAAAACCTGGGGATAAACTTTTAATCGTAAAAGAAATAGGAATATTTCAGTAAATAAGGATTGCATTTTTTTAAGAACAATATTATAATATTCTGTATACAAGATGTGAGATAGAAACTATTTCACATAGGATAAAGGAGTGCATATGGATAATAGTATTGTTCTAAAATCATATGGGAAGATCAATCTTGGTCTAGATGTTTTAAGAAGGCGCGAAGATGGATACCATGAGGTGCGCATGATCATGCAGACGGTTGGACTTTATGATTTGCTGACGATGAAGAAGATCAAAGATGACAAGATTCAGATGACTTGTAATCTGACATTTCTTCCAACAGATGAGAGAAATCTTGTATACAAGGCAGTGAAACTCATGAAGGATAAATATCATATTAAAGATGGTGTAGAGATCAATCTAAATAAGAGAATTCCGGTAGCTGCTGGTATGGCTGGCGGAAGTTCTAACTGTGCTGCAGCATTAAAAGGTATGAATCAGCTGTTTGATCTGGGCCTGTCAATCGACGAGTTATGTGAGATAGGAGTAACACTTGGAGCAGATGTTCCTTATTGTATCTGGGGTGGAACAGCCCTTTCCGAAGGAATCGGAGAGAAGCTCTCAAGAGTTGATGCAATGCCAGAATGTTATATACTGATCGCAAAACCGGGGATCAGCGTATCGACAGCATTTGTATATCAGAATCTTAATCTTTCAGGATTGGCGAAACACCCGGATATCGATGGCATGTTAGAATGTCTGAGGACCAAAGATTTAAAAGGAATTTGTGATCGTTTGGAGAATGTTCTAGAAACAGTAACAATCAAAGAATATCCAATCATTGAGGAAGTAAAGAAACACCTGATGGATCAGGGAGCAATGGGTGCATTAATGAGCGGAAGCGGACCAACAATCTTCGCAATTTTTCAGGATAAGAAAACAGCAGATAACGCATTGAAATCATTACGAAGTATTGAGGACATAAAACAGGCCTACGTAGTAAGACCGATACGATAATGTATTTTCAAGGTAAGAAAACAGAACAGAATAAAATTGAAGATACATTGGAAAAAGCAGGAGGAGAAGAAACTATGAGCGATAAATTAAAGGTAAATATGAATGAATATCTTCCACTGAGAGATGTGGTATTTAATACACTAAGACAGGCGATCATCACAGGAGAATTTGCACCGGGAGAGCGTCTGATGGAGATCGCACTTGCTAATAGATTAGGAGTCAGCAGAACACCAGTCCGAGAAGCAATCCGTAAGCTGGAACTCGAAGGACTTGTAGTTATGATTCCAAGAAAAGGTGCAGAAGTTGCAAGGATCACAGAAAAAGATTTAAGAGATGTATTAGAAGTACGCTGTTCTCTGGAAGAACTGGCAGCAGAACTGGCAGCAGAACGAATGGATGAAGAAGGTAAAGCGAAATTAGACAAAGCATTACAGGAATTTGAAGTAGCTATTGAATCTGGAGATAATGCAGCCATCGCAGATAGCGATATGGAATTCCATGATATTATTTTTGATGCGACAGGAAATCCAAGACTGATTCAGATCATTAGCAATTTAAGAGAACAGTTTTATCGTTATCGTCTGGAATATGTTAAAGATACAGATTACCATATCGTATTATTAAATGAGCATAAAGAACTTGTGGATGCAATCGAATCTGGAAAGAAAGAAGAAGCACGTCAGATCATGAAGAAACATATCACTAATCAGGAAATGACAGTGATCCGCAACATTAAAGAAGAATATTGATCAATAAAGATGTTGGAGATATCATGAATATAAGAATAGCAACGATCAAAGATTTGGATGCAGTAACAGCTGTCGAAGCAGAATGTTTCCCACCAGCGGAAGCCGCAACAAGAGAAGAATTAGAGGAACGCTTAACATATTATGCTGATCATTTTTGGCTAATGTTTGATGGAGACAAATTAATTGCATTTGTAGATGGATTTGTAACAGATGAAGAAGATCTCACAGATGAGATGTATGCAAAGGCAGATTTACACAATGAAGATGGAGCATGGCAGATGATCTTTGGTGTAAATACAATACCTGCTTATAGAAAACATGGATATGCAGGAGAGTTGCTCAAATGCGCGATTGAAGATGCAAGAAAGCATGGAAGAAAAGGATTAGTGCTCACTTGTAAGGATCATTTGGTGCATTATTATGCCAAATTTGGATTTGAGAATGAAGGCATATCTGAGTCCGAACATGGAGGAGTAAGGTGGAATCAGATGCGGCTAAAGTTTTGATTTGATAGTCTTTCGTATATGTGATAAAAATAAGATAAGAATCAATATAAGCGATGCATTGGAATTTTGTTCAAAATATGGCAAAATTCCAATGCATCGCTTTCGGTTTCTTATTTATTTTTTATCATATACTCGAATTCTACAGTTGGCCAATATACAAATTAAAATTAAGCCTGAGCTTTCGCCCATTCAGCAAATTTAGCACTTTCAGCCTGTGCCTCATCCATGCTGGAAGCTTTTACTCCATAGTAGAATTTGATCTTAGGTTCTGTTCCTGATGGACGAACGCATACCCAAGCTCCACCTTCAAGTTCATAGTAAAGAACATTAGAAGCAGGAAGTCCTGTAGGTTCTACTTTACCACTTTCAACATCAAGGATTGTATCATTGCTGTAATCACGGATCTTAACAACTTTGTATCCAGCGATATCTTTTAATGGGTTCTCACGAAGGTTAGAAAGCATAGCTTTCATCTTATCCATACCTTCTAATCCTGGGAAGTCCATAGCGGTGATGCTGTCTACGCAGTAACCGTATTTCTCGTACATATCGATCATAACATCCCATAATGTTTTACCTTTTGTTGCATAGTAAGCAGCGGCTTCACAAAGAGCAACAGTTGCAGAAACAGCATCTTTGTCTCTTGCGTATGTACCGATCAGGCATCCGTAGCTTTCTTCTAATCCAAACAGGTATGTTCCTTTACCACTCTGCTCAAATCCAAGGATTTCTTTACCAATCCATTTGAATCCTGTTAATACTTCGATTAGTTTTACATTGTAAGCTTTTGCAATCTCATCTACGAGGTTTGTTGTAACGATAGATTTAACAACAGCACCATCTGCAGGAAGAGATCCAGCCTTTTCTTTTTTCTGGCTTAATACATATTCACATAATAAAGAACCAGACATATTACCTGTTAATGGAATGTATTCTCCACTCTTCGCGTCTTTTACATATACACCTAAACGGTCAGCATCAGGGTCAGTTGCAAGAACAAGGTCAGCGTCTTTTTCTTTGGCAAGAGCAAGACCTAATGCAAATGCTTCTTTTGCTTCTGGGTTTGGATAGCTGACTGTTGGAAAGTCACCATCTGGCAGTTCCTGTTCAGGAACAACATATACATTCTTAAATCCAAGGTCATCAAGTACACGGCGCACTGGAAGGTTACCTGTTCCATGGAGAGGAGTATAGACGATCTTTAATTTTGAAGCCATCGCATCAATAGAATCATGATTGATGACCTGTTTTTCAACTTCTGCGATGTAAGCATCATCAACTTCTTTTCCGATCACTTCATATAAACCTGCTGTTACGGCATCTTCTTTGGATATTGTTTTGCAAGTTGAAATGTCAGTGATCGCATTAACTTTGGCTGTAACACCTGAAGCATGAGGATCTGTAAACTGTGCACCATCTTCCCAGTATACTTTGTATCCGTTATACTGTGGTGGGTTATGGCTGGCAGTTACGTTGATACCTGCAATACAGTCTAAATGTCTAACTGCAAATGATAATTCTGGTGTTGGGCGTAAAGATTCAAAGATGAATGCTTTAATTCCGTTAGCGGCAAGGCAGCGTGCAGCTTCATCTGCAAACTCTGGAGACATATGTCTTGAGTCAAATGCGATGGCAACACGTTTCTTGTCTGTTCCCTGCTCTAAGATATAGTCAGCTAACCCCTGTGTTGCTTTTCTTACAACATAAATATTCATACGGTTGATACCAGCACCAATGATTCCTCTAAGTCCGGCAGTTCCAAATGCTAGATTAGCATAGAAACGTTCTTTAATTTCATTTTCGTCATTCTCAATGGCTTTTAATTCCTTTTTTGTCTCTTCATCAAAATAAGGATTGGAAAGCCATTCTTGATAAGTTTCTTTGTAGTTCATAAATTACTCCTCCTTTAAGTTATAAAAATGCCTTTTGTTTAATTATACCTTAAAACGCATTAAAAAACATTATAAATTTGTAGATATTTTTCGAGAAAAATCGAGCGGAGGTCTTTTTTGTGGACAAATTCCTCTAATTTTTCGATATATCGTGGAGAAATCCAATGTTTTTTGTGTGCCATGTACTGATTTGAGATCTTCCAGAACTTTTCAGGGAATAAGAACAGTCCATAAAGGCATAATAGGTCATTTTTGGAAAGAGGAAGAAAACGGTCGTAATTTACAAGAAATGTTTCACAAAACGTAAAGTTATAATTATTTTTCTCAAGTGCTTTTTTCAGAAAATAATAGACATCAAGAATCGGATAACCATGATAAAACCGTTCAAAATGAATTGTAGCAGGGAAATCAGATGTCAGGATAATATTATGGTGGCTGTAATTTCCATGACACCACCCAGATCTCGATGGTATGGTATTGTTTAAAATTTTTATAGAATCTTCTAACTGTACCCAGAATTCTTTTGTCTGCTCCAGAAACAGATATTCAAAAATCCCTTTGTTTTTTCGTTTTCGTATGTACCGGCCAATGCTTTTTAATTCTGAATATTTCTGTTCATACTGCTTGGAAATGGAATTATATTTTCGGAGATTTTCGGATGAAAATGAAATATCAAGACAGTGATTATGAAAGCTGGCAAGATTTTGAGCAGCAGTTTTTACATCATTCAAAGAATGAATATCACATTCCGTTCCTGAAAAGGTCTTTCTTAGCACAAACGTCTCATAATACCGGTCAAATGTAAGAAAATAACCATCTTTATTTAAAAGGTATTGATCGGTCTTATAAAAATGATGATCGTGCATGGCATCTGTCCATTTGGCTACGGCACAAAGCCGCTCTTCAGACAGAGAAGTCTGAGAAAGGGCATAAACATCATCTTTGCCAAAACATAAAACACAACCCCGTCCCCGCCTGGTATAAGAAACAGAAATATCATATTGATCGAGCAGCATTTGATATTTTTCGTTCAACATATATCCTCCTTCATGTTCTACCTCTAATGATATGAAGATAATAAGAGGAATATGATAGTAACTTGCTATCAAAGATTAAATAGGATATACTGAAAATATCTCAGAAAGGAGTAAATTGATTATGAGAAAAAGATTTTTATTAATTTCAACAATATTTGTACTAAGTGCATTTACATTAGCAGCCTGTGGAAAGAAGAGTCCAAGCAGCCCGGAAGCAAGCAGTGAGACAACAGAAGAAGCAACAACGGAAGAACCAACTACAGAGAATAATACAGAAGATACAACAGAGAAAGAGACACCAGTATCAACGGCAACAGAGGCAACAAAATCCTCAACAGAAGAAGTATCAACAGCATCCAAGAAAGACGAACAGGCAAAACCAAAGACAGCAACAGGAACATACAATGGATTTGCAGATACAAACTCTGTAGAAATTGAATTATCCAATGGTAATTTTGAAACATTTCTTGTAAATGACGACGATGTCAAAACAGCATTAAGCAAGAAGTCAGAAGGAAGTAAGATCACATTTACTTATGGAGCTGTAGAAGGACAGGCAAATAAGGAAATTCTTTCTGTAAAATAATAGAGATTGATGTATAAACATAAGATTTATAAGAGAAGGGTGGCAGCTCCACGTTTTTAGGAGCTGTCCCCTTTTTCTCTTATTTTGCCACATTAATCATAAAGACTACCTTCACAAATCAAAATCTGTTATACTGAAAAGACTAACAAAAAAACAAAGGAGCCTCAAATGAAGCATGTCAAGAAATCACTCCTGATTCTGACATGTCTGATTTTTATATTATCCCTAAATGGCTGTAAAAAGAACAAACAGCAAACGACAAATACAAGAAAAGCAGAAGTCTTAACTCCAAAAGCACCAGGAGATGAAGTGTTGGATTATGGGGAGGCAGTTGTAGATATATCGAATGTCTCACAAGGATATGTTGCGGTCAGATATAGTGGAAATGCCAGAAAGATCAGCATAGAGATTACAGGAAAGAAAGATAAAACATATAAATATTTTGTAAATAAAACAAAACAACCAGTTTATTTTCCACTGACATGTGGGAATGGAACGTATCAGATCGCTGTATATGAGAATATTCAAGGAGATGAATATAGTGTTTTGATGATGGATAGTTTTGATGTAAAATTAAAGAACAGATTTCTGCCGTTTTTATATCCAAATCAATATGTAGAGTTTACAAGTGAAACAAAAGCGGTGAAGAAAGCAAAAGAACTTGCGAAAGGAAAGGAAGATGCTCTTTCCATTGTTAAATCGATATACCATTATGTTGTTAAGAATGTAAAATATGATGATGACAAAGCAAAGAATGTGCAAAAAGGTTATCTGCCATCGGTGGATGAGACATTGGAGACAAAGAAAGGGATATGTTTTGATTATGCGGCATTGATGACAGCGATGCTCAGATCGCAGGGAATTCCGACGAAGCTTGAGATTGGGTATTCTGGCAGTGTCTATCATGCTTGGATCAGTACGTGGCTTGATGAAAAAGGCTGGATAGATAATATTATCAAATTTAACGGAAAGAGTTGGGAATTGATAGATCCGACACTGGCAGCGAACAATGATAACAAAGATGATGTAAAAGAATATGTTGGAGATGGAGATCATTATGCACTCCAGTATAGTTATTAAGAAGGGACAGATATGAAGAGGAAACTTAACAATGAAGAATTGATCACGTTTTGCAGTCAGATGGCGTTGATCTTGAAATCAGGAATATCTTCGCTGGAAGGAATTTATATCATGGAAGATGGAGATGTCTCTGGGGATGGAAGAGAGATTTTAAAAGAAATACGAGAAGAAATCGAGATGTGTGGGATGTTATATCCAGCAATGAAGAAGTCAGGGGTATTTCCGGAATATGCATTGCATATGACAGAGATCGGAGAGCAGACAGGAAGACTTGATGAGACGATGGAAGCACTGGCAGCTTATTATCAGAGAGAAGAAGAAATATTTGAAGCAGTAAAAAGCGCAGTAACATATCCTGTTGCAATGCTTGGAATGATGCTTGTGATCATTATTGTATTATTTATTAAAGTAATGCCAGTGTTTGAACAGGTTTATCTTCAGCTTGGCCAGGAAATGACAGGTGTAGCACGTAATATTTTAAATATTGGAAACTGGATGAGACAATCAGCGATCATACTTTCTGTAATTGCAGTGATCGTATTAATGATCGTGTGTAGTGCAGTTTTTTCAGAAAAATTCAGGAATAAATTATTTGAAAAAATTTCAAAGATCGGATTTATGAAAAAGCTAGCTTGGAAACGGGCAAGAACGAGATTTGCAAGTGGAATGGCGATGTCTTTAAAGAGTGGGCTTGATATAGATGAAAGTCTTACACTTGCAGAAAAACTGGTAGATTATGAACCGTTAAGAAAACAGATCGCGGTGTGCAGAGAAGACATGAAAAATGGAGAATCATTTCCAAAAGCACTGAAGGAATCTCATATTTTTGGAGGAATGCAGGAACGACTAATGGTGATCGGATATGAAACTGGAGCAACTGATGAGGTGATGGAACAGTCTGCGGATCTGTATCAGAAGGAGCTTCAGGATCAGATTCAGAAAATGATCGGCATTCTGGAACCAACATTGGTTGGGATTTTATGTGTGATCGTAGGAGTTATTTTGCTGTCTGTGATGCTGCCATTAGCAGGAATCATGGCAGGGATTGGATAAGGGAGGCGTGCCTTGAAAAATCGTTTTCAAAAACAAACAAAAATAAAAAGTAAGATTGCTTTTCTGCTTCCAATCGTAATATGTCTGATCATGGCAGCAGTGTTGTGGGGAAGCAGCAGCCGTATTTTTAGTGAAACTCAGAAACGCCAGGAAGAAAGCACAAAGAATGCCGTTCTCAAAGGTGCAGTACAATGCTATGCGGTAGAAGGCCGTTATCCAGAAAGCCTGTCATATCTGGAACAACATTATGGAGTCAGTTATGATAAAGACAAGTTTATAGTTTCCTACGAGATCACAGGATCAAACAGAATGCCGCAGGTAACTGTGATCGCATTGAACGAGAGGTGATATCGGTGGAGAGACAAAAACATATGGTAGATAAGATGTTTCTCATTCTTTTATTTGCGACGTTTGCAGTGTGTGCATTTACATTGATCATGGTGGGTGCAAATGTATACAGCCATACGGCATCGGCAATGAATGATAACTATGAGAAGAGAATTGATATTTCTTATGTCACAGAAAAAATAAAACAGTGGGATGAACAAAACAGTATTTCCATTGGAACATTTCATAATAAGACGGCTTTGATTCATACAGAAGTGGCAGCCGGAAGAAAATATTATACATACATTTATCAGGAGAATGGCGCTTTAAGAGAATTGATGGTTCGGGAAGGGCTTCATACAGAGAAAATGCAGGGAGAACAGATCGTGTCGGCAAAAGGATTTGAGATAAAAGAGGAAGACCAGATGTATGGTATTACGATCACAGGAGAAGATGGAAAGCAGTACCGGACTTGTGTATACAGACAGAGCAGAGAGTAAGGAGGGACTATGAGACAAAAGAGAAATGGAAGCCATTTGATCTTGATGGAATTGATGTTTGTCTTGTTTTTCTTTGCGATCTGCGGGGTGGTTCTTTTACAGATATTTGTAAAGTCACATAACATCAGTGTAAAAGCAAAAGAACTTACGGAGACAAAAAATTGTGTCACGCAGGCAGCAGAACTGTTTGAAACAGGGTATACAGATATAGAACATTATCAAGAGTATTTTCCAAAGCTTGAAGAAGATCAAGGGATTTATCAGGGATATTTTGATAAAGACTGGAAGATGACCCAAAAGAAAAACGCAGTATATAAAATGACGATCAGCTTTGATGATCAAGGATCAGACAGAAATGGGAAGATAACGATATTCAAGGCAAAGAAGCAGATATATCATTTGGAACTTTTAAAACATTTGCCAGGAGGGAAAAGTAATGAAAGATCATAGAATGCCGTTTCTTGGAATAGGAGCAGCTTCCATTGTTCTGGTTTTAACCATTGTTAGTTTATCAGTGTTTGCAACACTTACGATTTCCAGTGCAAATGGGGATTATACATTAAGTCAAAAAAATCTGGAGAGAACAACAAATTATTACAAGGCATCGAATGAAGTAAATTGCACGTTAAGCCAGATTGATAAGAAACTGTGGAAGAATTATCATAAAACAAAAAATAAAAAATCTTACATGAAAAATATATCAAAAAGTTTGGTGGATTTAAAAGGTATCACGTATGATAAAACAAAACATACTATACAGTTTCAAAAGAGTATTACAAGTAAACAGCAGATTAATGTAAAGATCAGAATCTGTTATCCAGAAAAACAAAGAAACCATTGCTATGAGATATTATGTTTTAAAAACGAAGCAGTTGGTACATGGAAGAAAGATGATTCACTTCCAGTATTTCAAAGAAAATGATCAAAGGGGACAAAATGAACATAGAAGAATTTTTAACATTGGCGGCAGAGAAAGAGGCATCGGATCTATTTATTATTGCCGGATTACCTCTTACAATGAAGACAAATGGAGTAATGCACCGGATCAATGAAGAACGAATGATGCCACAGGATACGGAAGAAATGATCCGTGAGATTTATAAAATGGCAGCTGACCGCAATATTGATAAATTACTGAAAACAGGAGATGATGATTTTTCTTTTGCAATCCCAGGGTTATCAAGATTTCGTGTGAGTGCTTATAAGCAGAGAGGATCGCTCGCAGCTGTGATCCGTGTGATCGCATTTCGTCTTCCAGATTCAAAAGAAATTGGAATACCTGATCAGGTAATGAGGCTGAGTGAATTAAATAAAGGACTGGTGCTTGTAACTGGGTCGGCTGGAAGTGGAAAGTCAACGACACTTGCCTGTATGGTGGAAGAGATCAATGAGACGAAAGAAGATCATATCATTACATTAGAGGATCCGCTGGAATTTCTGCACCAGCATAAGAAAAGTATCGTAAGCCAGAGAGAAGTGAATATGGATACGGTGAATTATGTAACATCTTTACGTGCAGCATTAAGACAAAGTCCGGATGTGATCTTGCTTGGAGAGATGAGAGATTATGAAACAATACAGGTTGTTATGACCGCAGCAGAGACGGGACATCTTGTATTTTCAACACTTCATACGATTGGAGCAGCAAATACGATTGAACGTATCATTGATGTATTTCCACCAAACCAGCAAAGACAGATCACGATTCAGCTTGCATCTGTTCTGCAGGCAGTTATTTCACAGCAGTTGATTCCAAGTGTTGATGGAACACTGATCCCTGTATTTGAGATCATGGAAGTAACTCCTGCGATCCGCAATATGATCCGTGAGAATAAGGTTCATCAGATTGATGGCCTGATCTATTCATCAACGGGGAGCGGAATGATGTCTATGGACCAGTCATTAATGCAGGCATACAGAGATGGAAAGATCACGAAAGAGACAGCGGTTTTATATGCGTTAAATGCTGAAATGTTAAGTAAAAGGCTGCGTTAAATGAGATAAATCCATTGACAAAGAAAGTTGAATACTGTACGATGAAAGTGTATAGATAGACGATGTTTCAAACTTGGGGAAGTTGGAACATGAAACTAAATCAAGTATAAATAAGCATAAAGAAGGGGCGATAATTATGAAGAAGAAAGTTGTAGCAGGACTGACGTCAATTATTCTTGCAGTTGTATTAATTTTCGGCGGGGTTACATTTTATAATAACCATCAGCAGAAGAAGTTTGAGAAACAGATGGCTTCATTTGAAAGTGTTGATACAATGAAGCATCCAAAAGAATCAACAATTAAGATTGATGGTGTTGAAGTGCCATTGAGCAGTGCACCGAAAGTAACAACAAAGACAACAACCAAGAAAAGCACAAAAATTCAGAAACTAAAGAAGAAAGCTTCAAAGAGTAAAGTAACAACAATAAGGAAGACAAAGACAACAAAGAAAACAAGTCAGAGTAATTCTCAGCGTAAGGTAGTAGATACAAAGGTTATCACAACAACGAAAGATTACGATAAGAAGGGTTCCAACAAGAGAACGATTAAGACAGTTATTCAGACAACGGTTAAGACAACAACTGTACAGCTTATACAGTCAGGTTCTAAAGGAACAACTGTAAAAACTTTGGGAGCAAAGGCAGATAAGAAGATTCTTAATGCATTTGATACATTAAAGTTTAAGTTTGTGATCAATAAGAATGCATCACATACAGGAGTGTTCAGTGTAAGGAATCATAAGATTGAGATCCAGAGTGCGAAAGATTATGTATTATTACATGAACTTGGACATTTTGCAAACTTCCTTGCAGGAGATAAAGTCAGCACAAGTGAGTGGAACAAGATTTACAAAGCTGAGAAGTCAAAATATACAGGATATAACAAAGCTTATGTAACAAAGACAGCTTCTGAATATTTTGCAGAATCTTACAGAGATTATAGAGAAAATCCAACAGCGTTGAAGTCAAAACGACCAAGGACTTACCAGTTTGTTAAGAAGACGATCAATGGTATTTCTGACAGTGATGTGCAGGAAATCAAAGATACTTATGGAGAATACTGGGGATTATAAAAGCAGACCTTAGGAGTACTTTCTTGGAAAGTACTCCTTTTTTCTTGTGATAAAGAAACTAAATGTGAAAGGATGAATAGAATGTTAAAGATTAAGGAGTATGTCAAAGCAGAAAGTCTTGAACAGGCATATGAGCTGAACCAGAAGAAGACGAACTGTGTGATTGGCGGTATGTTGTGGCTTAAAATGGTCACAAGAAATGTACAAAAAGCAATTGATCTATCGGAACTTGGGCTTGATCAGATTGAAGAAGATGATGAGAAATTTTCCATAGGAGCAATGGTCACATTAAGACAGATCGAACTTCATGAAGGATTAAATACATGGAGTCATGGAGCTGTCAAAGAAAGTGTAACACATATCGTTGGCGTACAGTTTCGTAATCTGGCTACGGTTGGCGGAAGTATTTTCGGAAAGTTTGGTTTTTCAGATGTATTAAGCTGCTTCCTTGCATTTGACAGTTATGTGGAATTACATCACGAAGGAATTATTCCACTGGAGCAGTTTGCAGTGAATAAATATCCAGATGATATTCTGGTGCGTCTGATCGTCAAGAAACATCCACAGGAAAGTGTTTATCTTTCTCATAGAAATTCGAAGACAGATTTTCCGGTTTTAACATGTGCCATTTCATTAGGAAAGGAAGAGGCTTATGCAGTTGTTGGAGCAAGACCATCAAGAGCGGTAAAAGTAAAATTATCAGATCAATGGAATGTTATGATCAAAGACGATGAAGGAAGAAGAAAGATTGCAGATGAAGTCACAGGACAGCTTAATTTTGGAAGTAACATGCGAGGAAGTGCGGATTATAGAAGACATTTATCAGAAGTCCTTATAAGAAGGGGATTGGCACAGTTAGAAGAAAGGAGGGAAAATTAGTCATGAATATTACATTTACATTAAATGGAAAGAAAATAAGCAGACAGATTGAGGCAGATACTCTCCTGATCGATCTTGTAAGAGATCTTGGATGTTACAGTGTGAAACGTGGATGTGAGACATCAAACTGTGGATTATGTACAGTATTTATGGATGATCAGCCAATTCTTTCATGTTCCATTCTTGCAGCAAGAGTCGATGGGCATAAGATTGATACATTAGAAGGGTTGCAGGAAGAAGCAGCAGAGTTTGGAGCATTTATTGCAAATCAGGGAGCAGAACAGTGTGGATTCTGTAATCCAGGAATGATCATGAATGCGATCGCATTGTTCAGAGAGATTCCTGATCCAACAGAAGAAGAGATCAAAGAATATTTAGCAGGAAATCTGTGCAGATGTTCAGGATACGAAGGACAGCTTCGAGGAATCTTAAACTTTTTAGAATACAAGAAAAATAAAAATGGAGGTGCCGAATGAAAGTAGTCAATCAGCCAGTTATGAAGAAAGACGCAATGGCACTTGTGACAGGAAAACCTGTATTTACAGATGATAAGGCACCAAAAGACTGCTTGATCGTAAAATTACTCCGAAGTCCATATGCCAATGCGATGATCAAATCGATCAATACCCAATTTGCTATGAAAGTGCCAGGAATCGAGGCAATTTATACATGGGAAGACGTGCCACAGGAACGTTTCACGATGGCAGGACAGACTTATCCAGAGTTAAGTCCATATGATAGACAGATCTTAGATCAGCACGTCCGATATGTTGGAGATCCAGTTGCGATCGTTGCGGGTGAGAATGAGAAGTGTGTAGATCAGGCAATTAAGATGTTGCGTGTAGAATATGATGTACTGCCTGCAAACTTAGATCCACGGAAAGCAATGGATGAGGGTACACCATTAGTGCATCCAGAAGATAACTGGAAAGCTTTATGCAATATTGGAGCAGATAATAAGAAAAATCTGTGCGCTACAGAAGAAACCCATGAGGGAGATGTTGATGCAGTATTGGAAGATTGTGATGTTGTTGTAGAACACACATATCATACAAAAGCCAACCAGCAGGCGATGATGGAGACTTTTAGAACGTATTGCTTTATTGATGAATACGGAAGATTAAATGTCGTAAGTTCCACACAGATCGTATTCCATGTACGAAGAATCTTGGCAAATGCATTATGTATTCCAAAATCAAAGATTCGAGTATCCAAACCTAGGATCGGTGGTGGATTTGGTGCAAAACAGAGTGCGATTTCAGAAGTATATCCAGCATTTGTCACATGGATGACAAAGAAACCATCTAAGATCATTTTTTCAAGAGTAGAATCCCAGATTGCATCTTCTCCACGTCATGAGATGGAAGTGACAGTTCGTGTCGGGGCAAATAAGAATGGAAAGATTCGTGCGATTGATGTGTATACACTGTCTAATACAGGAGCTTATGGAGAACATGGACCGACAACCGTTGGATTGTCTGGACATAAATCTATTCCTTTATACAGAGATCTGGAGGCACATCGTTTTGCATATGATGTTGTGTATACAAACCGTATGTCAGCAGGTGCATATCGTGGATATGGTGCAACGCAAGGTATTTTTGCACTGGAATCTGCAGTGAGTGAACTGGCAGCGAAGATTGGCATGGATCCAACAAAGATCCGTGAGATGAATATGGTTCGTGAAGGCGATGTTATGCCTGCATATTATGGAGAGACAGCAAATAGTTGTGCTTTAGACCGATGTCTGGCTCGTGCCAAGGAAATGCTCAAATGGGATGAGAAATATCCATGCAAGGATATGGGAAATGGAAAAGTCCGAAGTGTTGGAGTTTCTATGGCAATGCAGGGATCTGGTATTTCGGGAGTTGACGTTGGATCTGCAACGATCAAATTAAATGACGATGGACTGTATACACTTTCTATTGCAGCAGCAGATATGGGAACTGGATGTGACACGATCTTAGCACAGATGGCAGCAGAATGTCTGGAATGTTCAATTGATGATATCATGGTCAGTGGAGCAGACACTGATACATCACCATATGATTCTGGATCTTATGCATCAAGTTCTACCTACGTTACTGGAAAAGCAGTAGAACGTGCGTGTGAAAAATTAAAAGGACGTATTTTAAATAAAGCAGCTCAAATGATGGAAATTGATTCTGCGGATAATCTGGAATTTGATGGTAAAAAAGTAAGCGATCCAGAGAGTGGAAAAGAAATTTCATTAGTTGATATTTCAACAGCATCTATGGTCAACAATAATGAAACATTCCAGGTGACAGAAACAAATAGTTCCCCAGTATCACCACCTCCATTCATGGTCGGAATGGTTGAAATCGAGCTTGATAAAGAAACAGGACATATCGAGATCGTAGATTACGTTGCAGTTGTAGACTGTGGAACACCTGTGAATCCAAATCTTGCAAGAGTACAGGTAGAAGGCGGACTTGGACAGGGAATCGGAATGGCATTATATGAAGGCGTTGATTATACTCCGAATGGATATGTGAAGCAGAATTCTTTCATGCAGTATAAAGTGCCATCACGAGTGGATGTTGGAAAACTTCGCGTAGAATTCGAAAGCAGCTATGAACCAACTGGACCATTTGGAGCAAAATCGATCGGAGAGATTGTTATCAATACACCATCTCCAGCAATAGCAGATGCAGTATTTAATGCGACAGGATTGTGGATTCGTGAATTGCCGATCACAAGTGAAAAAATTGCAATGGGTCTGATGGAACAAAAATAGGATGAAAACAGCAGTTATTTATCTGGCATCAGGAAATAGCAAACGTTTTGGCTATGAAAATAAATTATTAAAAAATATCCAAACCAAACCGATGTACCGTTATGGTTTGGACAGACTGATCGATATATGCAAAGAAAAGGAAGAGTTTGAAGTTATTGTTATCACGCAGTATCAGGAAATTATGAAACAGATACAATATGATTCGGTAACGACAGTATTTTGTAAAGAAAGCCAATATGGGATTTCATGGTCGATCAAAGCAGGAATCAAAGCAGCTAAAGATGCAGATTTCTATACATTTTTTGTAGCAGATCAGCCCAATATGAAAAGAGAGACGATCGAAAGATTTCTCTCTTTTATGGCAGAAGGACGTTATGAACTTGGATGTGTCAGGACAGAAGAAGAACTTGGCAATCCAGTATGGTTTTCAAAGAAATATAAAAAAGAGCTTTTATCTTTAACAGGTGATTGCGGTGGTAAAAAAATTCTAAAAAAACATATAGAAAATGCCAGATTTTTCAAGGTTCTGGAAGAATCTGAACTTTGTGATATAGATTATCCAAAAGAAATGCAAGCAATGCTTGCAAAGCAAGGCAAAAGTAGTTAAAATATTATTTAAAATACAAAAGAGCGTGGAGGCCAAGCAATGGAGCTATTAAAAGAGAGAATCCGAAAAGATGGAGTTGTAAAAGAAGGAAATGTCTTGAAAGTAGACCGTTTTTTAAATCACCAGATGGATGTAAAATTATTCCGTGAAATTGGAAAAGAATTAAAAAAACGTTTTGAAGGTGAAAATATTAATAAAATTCTTACAATTGAAGCATCAGGAATTGGAATTGCATGTATAGCAGCAGAAATTTTTGACGTACCAGTCGTATTTGCAAAGAAAACACAGACAAAGAATATTGCTGGAGATGTATACACAACAAAAGTAGAGTCATACACACACGGAAGAGTTTATGATATCATTGTATCTAAAGAATTTTTAGGAGAGGGAGATCGAGTTTTACTGATCGATGATTTCCTTGCGAATGGTAAAGCCTTAGAAGGACTGGCAAAATTAGTCAAAGACTCTGGAGCAGAACTAGTCGGAGCCGGAGTTGTAATCGAGAAAGGATTCCAGCCAGGTGGAGATTTCTTGAGAAAACAGACACACTTAGAATCCCTTGCAATTGTCGATTCAATGGATGAGAAAACAGGAGAGATCACATTCCGCGAATAATAATTGGATAGAATAATTATCAAATGAGAATATAATATACAGAGAGTCGTTAGTTGATACGGCTCTTTGTTTTATTATAATCGAAATAAGCGAGGAAGATGAAAATGAAAATACCTACATCAGCACTTTTTGCAGGAGTTGGAACACACGATCTTGATTCTATGATGAGTTGTCTTTCTGCAAAAGAGCGAAATTACAAGAAAAATGAATTTATATTTCATACAGGAGATAAAGTTACCCAGATTGGTATGGTTCTGGAAGGAACAGTTCACATGATGAAAGAAGATGTTTGGGGGAATGTCATGATCTTAGGAGAAGCATGCCCTGGAGACTTATTTGGAGAAGTCTATGCCTGTGCAGGAGTCAAACATTTAGAAGTCGGTGTTGTCGCAAAAACAGATGTAAAAGTGTTATTTTTAGATATTCAGAAAGTACTGACAGTATGTTCAAATGGCTGTGAATTTCATTCTAAGATCATAAGAAATTTATTATCATCTATAGCGGAAAGAACATTAGAAATGACAAGAAAAGTAGAGCATATGTCACAGAGATCATTGAGGGATAAAGTATTGTCTTATTTATCATCAGAAGCTGTGCGTGCTGGAAGTAAGGAATTTACAATACCATTTAATCGACAGCAACTGGCAGAGTATTTGTCAGTAGATCGAAGCGCATTATCAGCAGAACTTGGTAAGATGAGAGATGAAGGAATGTTGGAATTCTGGAAGAATCAGTTTAAGTTGAAATAGTGATTTGTGAGGGTAGGCTTTCGTATATGTGACAAAAATAAGATAAGAATCAATATTTAAAACAACTGGTGGCAACACGCACTTAAAATCTGCTAATCGTTGCCACCTCATATACTCGAAATCTACAGTTGGCCAACTCAACAAATTAAAAATCTACAATTTATCATGAAAACTCTTCAACAAAGATTTCTCACTCTTCCATCCCAAATACCGCAAAGTTTCCTCAAGGCCACTCATAACTTCAAGCATATCTCCTACATTTGCGCTTGCACCCATGTGTCCGATTCGGATGACTTTTCCTGCCAGATCTCCAAATGATCCTGCTAACATGATATGATGCTCTTCTCTCATTCTTTTGAGAATATCATCGGCTGTCATTCCTTCTGGTACGTCGAAGACGGTAACGGTATCTGAAAATCCACTTTCTAAATGCAGCTTGATTCCGAATTCTTTTAATGCTTCTCTTGTTGCATTTGCAATCTTTGCATGTCGTTTGATCAGGTTTTTATCTGCTGCAATATTGTCAATTGCGGCTTTTAATCCATAGATATCACTGATCGGCATTGTATATGGAAACCATAGGTTTTTGTAGTAGTCTTTGAATATTGTCAGATTGCAGTAAAATGACGCAATTGGTGTTTTTCTGTTTTCCATTGCTGCTTTTGCTTCATCACTGATTGTTACAAATGTAAGTCCTGGAGGAGCTGAAACGGCTTTTTGTGATCCACCGCATAAAATATCAATTTGTGCTTTATCAACATCAACTTCATTTCCAAACATTCCTGATACAGAATCTGTGACCGTCATAATTCCATAGGATTTTAATAGTGGGCAGATTTTATGAATATCATTTAACATTCCGCTTGGTGTATCACAATGAACAATTGTTGCGTATTTAAAATCATGATCTTTCTTGAGGTATGCATCTAATTCATTTACATCAAAAGCATTTTTATAATCTTTTGTATACATTACAGCTGTTCCACCATACATAGATACGAAATCCGCAAATCCTGCTCCATAAATTCCATTGTCAAGAATTAGTACTCGATCTCCTGATTCTGTCATGGATGCACATGCTGCTTCTAATCCAAGAATTCCTTCTCCGCTTAGGATCAGAGTCTCATTTTTTGTATGAAGTAATTTACTGATCAATTCACAGGTTTCTTTATATTCATCATAAAACTGTGGATCTAGATCGGCATTTGTTGTTGAGATGCTTCTTGCAAGTCTCACATTCTCAGGAACCTGAACAGGTCCTGGTGTCATGATCTTATATTTGCTCATATTTGCCACTCACTTTCTTTTTTATTTATGCAAACTGTGTAATTCCAATTTTCTTAACCGCAATCTCGATTGGTTCGATCACGATCAGGACAATAACAGCTGCAACTGCAATCTGTACGACATTTCCTGGTACAGAAGTGATCGGTGCAACAAAGTTTCCATAAAGGATGATCTCTGCGATATAATAACCAACGATCTTAATCACAAATGCTGCAAAGATTGCTGCAACTTTCCATCCATACTGGTCATGTTTTTCTGTTATTGCTCCAACAACATATCCCATAATACCTACAATAATAAATGTAAATGGGGCCCATGCTGTCCATCCAGATAACAGATCAAATAATCCCATTCCAACACCACCAGCAATTGCTCCTGTTTTCTTCCCAAATAAGATCGCCATGATAAATAATGGTACATTTCCTAAATGAATCAGACCTCCATTTGCTGCGATCGGTAATCTTACATTAACAAATGCAGTAAACACATAAGTTAAGGCAACTGCCATTGCTGTAACTGCAATAAATTGTACTTTATTTTCTTTCATTTTATTTTCCTCACTTTCTGTTTCCTTTGATCATATATAGTTTTTTAAGTACGCTGCGTTCCTTTATTGTGTTATAATTTATCGAAAAATTGGCATTTTTAAAATAGCCAGTTTTTTGATTCTTGACAGTGCCAGTTTTTGCATAACAATGTAATGTTTACGTTGGGAGTTTAGTCAGATTCAACTTCGCACGTAAATCCTGCATCCGTAATCGTCTTGATCGTATCTTCAATTCCCTGCCCATCTGCAGTCAGATATCCAGATGCAAAGATAGAATTCACAATCGTCAACAATTCTTTTTCTCTTCCTTTAAAATAAATTTCACGACCAGCAGCGCAACGGATATCAGATGTTGGAACCATTAATCTTGCAAGACATAATACTTTCAGGCAATATTCTGGTGTTAAATTTGAAGTATCCCGATCCTGCAGAGGAGTTCCTTTGATCGGAATTAAGAAGTTGATAGGAAGTGCTTCTGGATTGATTTCTTTCAGATCTAATAACATATCAACGACATCTTCCTTACTTTCACCCATTCCAATAATACCACCGCTGCAGATTTCAAATCCTAGATCTTGTAACATATGGATATTATTAACACGCTGTTCATATGTATGTGTTGTACAGATATTTGGATAGTTAGAACGGCTTGTATTCAGGTTATGATTGATACGATCCAAGCCAGCTTCTTTTAACATTAATGCCTGCTTTTTTGTTAAAAATCCAATGGAACAGCATAAGTGTGTACCATCTTCTTTCATTTTACGAATCTTACCAGCCAGTTCTTCGATTTCTTCATCACTAAACTTCATACCGCTTAATCCAATGCAATGACGGGATAATTTATGATCATGGACAAATGTGTTATCTCCATATAATTTTTCATCATCGACCCATTTATATTTTTCAATATCTGCATGGCGATTAGTTCATTTAATTGTTCATCAGGTGTATTTAAGATGGCGATTGCTTCTTCACGGGTTAAATTTTGCTCTGAATTCATATGATATGTACCTTCCTTTGTTTAAATTCAAAATATCTTATTAAACTGAACTTTAGCATGAATAAAATTTATTGTCAACAAAATGAATTACTATAGTTAACAATTAAATAATGGTTGACATTAAATATCAATCTCTGTATAATACTAAAAAGTTAGGAAGCTAACCATTTTGAAAAGAAAGGGATGAGTGAATGCAGGATATAAATGATAAGATCAATAACATGCACATGGGAAAACTGATCCATATGTTATCACATGAGATGAAGAGGAATCAGCCAATTGATAAAGTGATCAAGGCTGATCTTACCATCATGCAGAAACATATTTTAAAGTTTATTTTATTAGAAACAATGCATAAAGATCTTTATCAAAAAGACATTGAAGAAGAATTTCAGATCCGCAAATCAACTGTGACAGGATATGTACAGTTGATGGAGAAGAATGGATATCTGACAAGAGAAAGTGTCAAAGGAGATGCTAGAAAGAAGCGGCTGGTACCAACAGAGAAAGCCGAAGAATTAAGACAGGCAATCTTGGAAGATATTAAGCTTAGTGAAAAAAGAATGGAAAAAGGCATTCCTGAGGAAGATGTCATAACATGCAAACATGTTTTATATCAGGTATTACAAAATCTTATAGAAAAACACAAGGAGGAAGGAAAGAAAGATGAATAAGACCCTATTAAAATCAGTCCGAGAATACAAAAAACAATCCATACTTGCTCCAATCCTGGTAATTCTTGAGGTACTGATGGAAGTTTTGATTCCGATGGAGATGGCAAATATCATTGATATCGGAATGACAAGCGGAGATTTACATTATATTATCCAGCGAGGAGTGATCCTGGTTGCTATGGCAATGTTATCCCTGTTTTTCGGGATTTCAGCTGGAAATATGGCAGCCGTTGCAGGTGCTGGATATGCAAAGAACTTAAGACATGATATTTTCTACAAAGTGCAGGAAGTTTTATCATGGGTAATGACATTAAAATATAGTGTGACTGTAGCGGTACTGTTCTTGATCGTCATTCCATTATTAGGTGGAACATTGATCTTTATCGCAAAGAAAGCACATCCACATTTTATCAAAGTATTTGATGAATACGATATTTTAAATAATTCCGTACAGGAAAATGTAAATGCATCTCGTGTGGTAAAAGCATTTGTACGTGAAGATTATGAAATCAATAAATTTCATGGAATTTCTAAGTATGTATACAAACTGTTTACAAAAGCAGAAAAGATTGTTGCATGGAACTCACCAGTTATGCAGTTTACAATGTATGTCGTTGTTCTGCTGTTAGTTGCGATCGGTGGAACAGGAATCATCCATGGAACAATGGGAACTGGAGAATTAACAAGTATTATCGTATACGCACTACAGATCATTGGTTCTTTGATGATGGTAACATTCGTATTCGTTATGATCATGATCGCAGAAGCATCCACAGATCGTATCACAGAAGTCTTAGAAGAAGTCCCAGAGATGCAGGATAAAGCAGATGCGGCAACAGAAGTCAAAGATGGAGAGATCATCTTTGATCATGTGAATTTCAGCTATGCAGGAGAAGGCGGAAATCTTTCATTAAAAGATGTCAATCTTCATATTAAATCAGGACAGACGATCGGTATCATCGGTGGAACAGGTAGTGCAAAATCTACATTAGTTCAGCTGATCCCAAGACTTTACGATGTCACAGAAGGATGTGTCAAAGTCGGTGGAGTCGATGTTCGTGATTATAACTTAGAAGCATTAAGAGATCAGGTATCCATGGTGCTTCAGAAAAATGTATTATTTACAGGAACTATATATGATAATATCCGCTGGGGTGATGAAAATGCATCCGATGAAGAAGTTCAGAGAATGTGTAAATTAGCACAGGCAGATGGATTCGTTAATGAATTCCCAGCTGGATACAATACACAGATCGTACAGGGTGGAAACAATGTTTCTGGTGGACAGAAACAGAGATTATGTATCGCAAGAGCGTTATTAAAGAAACCTAAGATCTTAATCTTAGATGATTCTACAAGTGCAGTAGATACAAAGACAGATGCATTGATCCGTAAAGCATTTAGAGAAGAAATTCCAAATACTACAAAGATCATCATTGCACAGAGAGTATCTTCGATTGAAGATGCAGATCAGATCATCGTATTAGATGATGGTAAGATCTCAGGTATTGGAACATCTGAAGAGTTATTAAAGACAAATGATATTTACAGAGAAGTCTATGAATCACAGGTGAAAGGAGGAGAAGACGATGAGTAAAGGACCAAAGAGAGAAAAGGTGCTTAACAAAAATACATTAAAGACAGCAAAACGTCTTTTAAGATATGTAACAGATACTTATAAATTGCAGATCATCATTGTATTTATCTGTATTTTCATTAGTGCAGCAGCTTCCGTATCTGTATCCTTGTCCTTAAAATTCATGTTGGATGATTTTATCCTTCCATTAGTTGGACAGAGTAATCCAGATTTTACAAACTTCTATCATGCAATGATCGTTCTTGGATGTATTTTTGCAGCAGGTGTGATCGCAACATTTGTCTACACAAGAATGATGGTATTCATTGGACAGGGTGTCTTAAAACGTGTCAGAGATGATATGTTTGAACATATGCAGACATTACCAATCCGCTATTTTGACCAAAATACAAATGGTTCTATCATGAGTTTATACACAAATGATACAGATACCTTAAGACAGATGATCAGTCAGGCGATTCCTCAGGCAATGATGGCATTTTTCACGATCATCGTAACATTTATTTCAATGGTAGCATTAAGCCCAGTGTTAACAATTCTTGCAGTTGTTGTTATCGGAATCATGATCGCAGTCACAAAAGCGATCGGCGGAAACAGTGGAAAATATTTTGTCCGTCAGCAGAAATCTTTAGCTGATGTGACAGGATTTATCGAAGAGCGAATGAACGGACAGAGAGTTGTCAAAGTCTTTAACCACGAACGCAAATCCGAAGAAGAATTTGACCAGTTAAATGAAGCTTTATTTGAAAGTGCTGCAAATGCCAACAAATATGCAAACATCATGGGGCCGGTTGTAGGAAATATCGGAAACCTTCAGTTTGTATTAACAGCTGTTTTAGGTGGAGTATTAGCCATTGAAGGAATTGGAGGAATCACATTAGGTGTTATGGCATCATACCTTCAGTTTACAAAGAGTTTCACACAGCCATTTATGCAGGTAGCTCAGCAGTTCAACTCCATCGTTATGGCACTGGCAGGTGCAGAAAGAATCTTTGCACTGATCGACGAAGAACCTGAAACAGATGAAGGATATGTAAGATTAGTAAATGCGAAGAAAGATGAAAATGGAAATATCATCGAATGTAAAGAAAGAACAGGAATGTGGGCATGGAAACATCCACACTCTGCAGATGGATCTGTAACTTACACAGAATTAACAGGAGATGTAAGATTTGAAGATGTAACATTTGGTTACAACGAAGACAAAACAATTCTTCATGACATCAGTTTGTTTGCAAAACCAGGACAGAAACTGGCATTTGTAGGATCCACAGGAGCCGGAAAAACAACGATCACAAACCTGATCAACCGCTTCTATGATATTCAGGACGGAAAGATCCGCTATGACGGAATCAACATCAAGAAGATCAAGAAAGACGACTTAAGACGTTCCTTGGGAATCGTATTACAGGATACACACCTCTTTACAGGAACGATCAAAGACAACATTCGTTATGGAAACTTAGATGCAACAGATGAAGAAATCTATGGAGCAGCAAAATTAGCTCATGCAGACCAGTTCATTCAAATGCTTCCAGACGGTTACGATACAGTGATCAGCGGAGACGGAGAAGGCTTATCTCAGGGACAGAGACAGTTACTCTCTATTGCCAGAGCAGCAGTTGCTAACCCACCAGTACTGATCTTAGACGAAGCAACATCAAGTATTGATACACGAACAGAAAGTATCGTACAGAGAGGAATGGATAACTTGATGAAAGGCAGAACTGTATTTGTGATCGCTCATAGATTATCTACGATCCGAAATAGTGATGCAATTATTGTACTTGAACATGGTAAGATCATTGAACGTGGAGATCATGAAGATCTGATCAAGAATAAGGGAACTTATTATCAGTTGTATACTGGTAAGCTTGAATTGTCTTAGAATTTAATTTGAATGGCCAACTGTAGATTTCGAGTATATGATAAAAAATAAATAAGCAATCGAAAGCGCTTTCGGTTGCTTATTTATTTTTTGTCGTATACCTGAAATCTATAGAATAAAAAAAGAACGCTCACATAATGTGAACGGATACTTTTCTGAAAAGAGAGGATTAAAAAATATATATGAAAAACTATGTCTTAAGTATAGCAAAATTCCTGGTTCATTCAATGTATAAATTATGAATAATTCTAAAGAATTTATAAAGAGTTGCAAAAATTATTATAAATATGTAAAGATAAAGCGAAAGAACGATTAGAAAGAATGATCTATCTTGCAGACAATCGAAATGTAGCTGCAAAATTTGTAAATGGAAAGAGTGTTGTGAGTGATAAAGATGGAAAATAAATAATGTATGATTTTAAATTATGATTGTACAAAAAAAGAAGCATTAAATATTGTTGACACATTCCCTAGGAAATGCTATTATACGAATAATTCCTATTGAAAAACTATGAAAAGAAAAAACGAATGAGAGGATGTGTAACAAAATGAGCATTAACACAACAGATTTTGCCGCACTAGCAGTCACAGTTGTTCTGTTTGCAGTAATTTACTATTTAGATTATAAGAAAGGCGTAGACTTCGGACTTTTAACATTATTAGCAACAGTCTTTGGAATCGCAGTTGGTCTGGGATTCGGAAATCATTTTACATATGTTGAAATTTTCGGACGTATTTATACAAATGTATTAACAGCACTCGTTGTACCAATGCTGTTATTTAGTATCATTGCAAGTATCACAAACTTAAGTGAATCTATTCACTTAAAGAAGATCGGTGGAAAATCAATCTTCTTCTTGATCTTAAATACAGCAATCGCAAGTACGATCACAGTGATCGTAGCAGTCATCTTAAATGTTGGTGATGGATTTGCTTATAAAGTAGCAGATGGATATCAGAAAGTTGAAGTACCATCAGTAGTTGATACGATCGTAAACCTATTCCCAAGTAACTTTGCAACAAACTGGAGTGAAGGACAGATCATTCCAATCGTTGTATTTGCAATCATCATTGCATTATCTTACAATGCAATTTCAAAAGATAATGAATCAGTCAAACCATTTAAAGCATTTATTGATGCAGGAAATCAGGTCATTGGACAGGCGATTGACTGGATCATTGGATTTACACCATATGCCGTATTATCTTTCTTAGCAAGAGCCGTTGGAAGAAGCAGCGTGGCAGAATTACTTCCATTATTAAGTACATTAGTATTATCTTATATCTTATGTGCAGTTCAGTCATTTGGTGTTGAAGGGCTTTTAGTCAAATTTGTAGCAAAATTGAGCCCAATCAGGTTCTTCAAAGGAATCGCACCAGCTCAGTATGTAGCATTTACAACACAGAGCAGTGTTGGTACAATTCCAGTCACATTAAGACAGTTAAAAGAAGCACTTGGAGTTGATGCAGACGTTGCATCCTTTACAGCAGGTCTTGGAGCTAATGTTGGAATGCCAGCATGTGCAGGAATCTGGCCAGCATTAACAGCAGTATTCAGTGTTCATATGTTAGGATACCATTATGGAATTGCACAGTATGCATTCTTAATCCTGATCACATTAGTTGTATCCGTAGGAACAGTCGGAGTTCCAGGAACAGCAACCATTACATCAACAGCCGTATTTGCAGCACTTGGATTACCAATCGAATTAGTTGTCGTATTCGCACCAATCTCAACGATCGTTGACATGGCAAGAACAATGACAAACGTAACAGGAGCAGCAACAGCAGCCGTTATCACAGCAGCGACAGAAGGTCTGGTTGACGAAGAAGTTTATAATTCAGATAAATCTAAACATGTTGCAGTAAATAACTAGGATAGAAACAATTCTATATATAAACACTTCATGTAATCAATATAAGTTGAGGCAGCTAAAATTTCGTGCTATCATAATCAATATAGATATTTATGATAGTACGAAATTTTTTGTTGTTTAAAGGGTGGTGTAATAATGGGCAGATTTGTTAATCCAGATAATAGTGCGTTCCAAGCAGCACTGAATTCCAGAATTTATGTAGACAAAACAGGATTAATTGCATGTATGAATGAAGTTCTGGATTCTACAGATGCGTATATTTGTAACAGCAGCCCAAGGCGTTTTGGAAAATCCTATGCAGCGAATATGCTTGCAGCGTATTATAGCAAAGGAGCATCTTCAGAAGAGATGTTTTCTGACTTAGAGATAGGAAAAACAGAAGACTTTGTTTTTTCCTATTAGATTTTGTTGCCATATTATATAACCTCCTTTTCGATCAGTTTTAAGATTTCTAGAGCTTCATCGGCAGAAGCAGCATTCATAAAGCTTTCTTTCCATGCATTTCTCATAATATTTTTACTAAGTTCAGAGATGATACGCATATGAAGATTAGAACCAGATTCTTTTGGAACTCCGATCATAAAAATATGTTTGACCATTTCGCCATTTCCATCCCAATCCATTGCATGAGATAATTTTGCATAAGCGACAAATGGAGTTTTTACAGCATCTGTTTTTGCATGAGGAATTGCAGTATCATATCCGATAAAAGTACTGATCGTATTTTCTCCGCTTTCCTTCATGGAAAGAAGAAAGATCAATTGTGCGGGTTCTCCATCCCAGTCGATCGGATGAATCGGATGTGCGTCCGATTTCCTCACGTTTCATAACATAATGGAAAAAGTCGTCTGGAATGTCATAATTCTGGACCGCATTTTCACACATGTGTTCAAGGATTTCATTTTTATCATCAGAAGAAGACCCAAATACCATATTTTTATGAAAATATTCTATAAAACGACTGCTTCTGGTATCGGTGATTGCCTGATTTACCTGATGAATAAAGCTTGTTTCAAAAAATGTTGATGTTCGAATGATCGGGATCGGAACAGGAATATCGATCGGAACGGTCGTAAGGATATAATCAACATTTGAAAAATCATATAATTCCAGAGAATGGTGGTTTGTTACTCCAACGACATCAAGATAGTTCCCAAAATTTTCTTTTACTTGATACGCCAATAATTCGGAACTGGCTTTTCCGCTTCCACATACAATGAGGACTTTTTCTTTTTGATTTTTCCATTTTCGTTTTAAGGCAAGTGAAAATGGAAGAGCAACAAAAGCAATTCCATGTTTTGCACGGATTTCCAGTGGCATAAGATGAGTGGATAACATGGTGATCAGTTCAAGATCATAACGGAAATCAATTTTGAAAACTTCATTCACACGTTCTAACATTTGAGTTACAAGTTTATAAGTTTCTTCACTGATCACAGTATTTCCAGATATATCTTTTGTAGTAATTGTTTTTTCTCCTGAAATCTGTAAAAGCAGATATCCAAGTTATCCTTTTGTAAAATGCACCTGAAATGCTTTTTCGATTTCATTAACAATTGATAATAAAAGATCGATATCAGGGCTTGTACCCAGTTCTTTTTTCACATTCCTGTTCTAATGCTTCCTGAGACATATAAGTATGAGCGATTCCTGCTGTACATGTGCTAACTGCTACGATTTTCATAATTCAATTCCTTTCTCTGACAATCGTCAGTATGACAAGTTTAAGATATCAGACATTCCGCGAAATGTTTTCTGTTGTTTTTGATGCTTTTATTATAACCATGGGAAAATAGATTGAAAAGACTATTTGTTACCACAATGAATGTGGAAATAAAACCTTGTAGGAAAAATTGCATTATCTTATAATAAAAGAAAAGTTTGCAATAGGTTTAGTCAAGGAGGTGTATCCGTATGGGAAATTATCTAAATCCAGGAAATGAAAAGTTCAGAAGAATGATCCAGTCTGAAATCTATGTAGATAAAACTGGAATGATAAAATATACGAATTCCGTACTTGATACAGCACAAAATTATGTCTGTGTCAGCCGCCCAAGAAGATTTGGAAAATCTATGGCTGCGAATATGTTGACAGCTTATTATAGTCGTGGATGTGATTCAAAAAAATTATTTCATAGTTTTGAAATTGCAAAAGATAAAGACTTTGAAAAATACCTGAATCAATACAATACGATATTCTTAAATATGCAGGAATTTCTAAGCCGAAGTTATAATGTAGAAAAATTGATCGAACGTGTAAAGAAACTCGTGATCAGAGATTTAAAAATGGAATATCCAGAAGTTGATTACTTTGATGATACAGATCTAATCGAGTCTATGCAGGATGTTTATGCACAAACGCAATGCCCATTTGTTGTGATCATTGATGAATGGGATTGTATTTTTAGAGAATATAAAAAAGATAAAGAAGCGCAGGAAAAATATTTAGATTTTTTAAGAGATCTTTTAAAAGACAAAGCATGTATTTATCTATCTTATATGACAGGAATTTTACCAATTAAAAAATATGGAACTCATTCAGCACTGAATATGTTTGATGAATTTTCCATGATCAATCCGGGACCATTAGCATGTTATGTTGGATTTACAGAGAAAGAAGTCGAAAAACTCTGCAAACAGTATGGAATGGACATGGAAGAAGTCAAGAACTGGTATGATGGCTATTCGTTTGATGGAGTGCCTTCCGTGTATAGTCCAAGATCAGTTGTAAACAGTATGAGATTTCAGAAGATATCAAATTATTGGAATCAGACAGAGACTTTTGAGGCGTTGCAAGTTTATATCGATATGAATTTTGAACATTTAAAAGATGATGTTTTAAGTATGATCGCTGGGGAAAGTGTAGCAGTTAACACTGAAAGTTTTACAAATGATATGGAAACATTCCGCACAGAAGATGATGTGTTGACACTGCTGATCCATCTGGGATATCTTGCATATGATGATAAAACAAAAACAGTTAAGATACCAAACAGCGAGATTCGGGCAGAATATGTAAATACAGTTTCAGTATCAGACTGGGGATCTGTATCAAAAGCACTAAAAGATTCTGCAGATACATTAAATGCAATCTGGCAAGGCAGAGAAGAACAGGTAGCGAAAGTGATTGAACAGGCACATTTTGAGAAATCACATATCCAGTATAATGATGAAAATGCATTGAGTTATACAATCTCATTAGCATTATATGCAGCAAGGAATTTCTATACGATTCATAGAGAACTGGCAGGTGGAAAAGGATTTGTTGATTTGGTATTTATTCCGAAGAAACAATTTGCAGAAAAACCAGCATTGGTTGTTGAATTGAAATGGGATAAGAGTGCAGAAGGTGCGATCAAGCAGATCAAAGATAAAAAGTATTTTGAGAGTTTGGAAGAATATAAAAATAATATGTTATTGGTTGGTATTAATTATGATAGGAAAACAAAAACACATGAGTGTAAAATAGAGAAATTAAAATAAAAAGGAATCAAACATGAAGAAAAAATGGTGGCACAATAAAATCGCATATCAGATCTATCCCAAAAGCTTTTTAGACACCAATGGAGATGGAATCGGTGATATTGAAGGAATTATCAACAAACTAGACTATCTAAAAGACCTTGGAATCGATATTTTGTGGATATCTCCGATGTATCATTCTCCAATGGTGGATAACGGTTACGATATCTCTGATTATTATGCGATCGATCCGATGTTTGGAACGATGGAAGATATGAAACGTTTGATTGATGAGGCAAAGAAAAGAGACATGTATCTTTTGATGGATCTGGTTGTAAACCATTGTTCCAGCCAACATGAATGGTTTCAAAAAACAATGGCAGATCCAGATGGAGAATATGGAACCTATTTTTATATCAAAGAGGGGAAAAATGGACAGCCACCAACAAATTGGAGATCGTATTTTGGCGGCAGTGTATGGGAGAAAGTCCCAGGATATGAGAATAAGTTTTATCTGCATTCCTTTGCAAAGGAACAGCCAGACCTAAATTGGGAAAATAAAGTTGTCAGAGAGAAGATTTATGAGATGATCTGTTGGTGGATGGATCAGGGACTTGCAGGTTTTAGGATTGATGCGATCATGAATATCAAGAAAGACCTGACATGGAGTGACTTAGAACCAGATGGTCCGGACGGACTCGCAGATGTATATAAAGTAACTGGAAAAGTTAAAGGAATCGGAGATTTTCTTCTGGAAATGAAACATCGTTGTTTTGAACCATACGATGCATTAACTGTTGGAGAAGCAATGTTTGTCAAAGAAGAAATTCTTCCACAATTTATCGGAGATCAAGGATATTTTTCCACAATCTTTGCATTTGAGCCATGTCATGCATATCGAAAAGGGAAAAACTATATGGATTATGACTGGCCGCAGCCATTTGATGACTGGAAAAAAGAAACATTTCATAACCAAAAGATCATCGAAAAGGCAGGATTTGAAGCGAACATTATCGAAAATCATGACCAGCCAAGAGGAGCGAGCCTGTTCATTCCAGAAGAAGATTATGGATTTTATAGCCTGTCAGCACTTGCAATGATCATGCTTTGTCAGAGGGGATTACCATTTCTATATCAAGGACAGGAAATTGGAATGAGTAACCGCAGATGGGAATATGCAGAGTTTAATGATCTGGAAACGATTAACCAGTATCATATTGCACGGGAAGCTGGAATGTCAGAAGAACAGGCATTGAAAATAGCAAGTCATCATAGCAGAGATAATGCGAGAACGCCAATGCAGTGGAATCACGATGAAAATGCAGGATTTTCAACAGAGAAACCTTGGATGCCAGTGAATGAAAATTATAAGATCGTTAATGTCAAAGATGAAGAAAAAGAATATGGATCTATTTTAAATTTCTATAAAAGACTCATCGCATTTCGAAAATCAGGAGAATATAATGAGATATTGACATATGGTGATTTTAAGCCAATGTATGAGGAAGAATACCATATTTTTGCATATAGCAGATCGTATGGAGATCAGAAGCTTGTGTTAATCTGTAATTTTAGCTCTGAGGGAAAAAGCGTAGAATTGCTAGAAGATTATGAAAGTGTTGTATTTGTAAATTATGAACAGACAACAGTGATTGGAAACCGATTGCAAATGAAGCCTTATGAATGTGTGGTTTATGAAAAAAGATGAAAATAAAAATTCCTGAGAGCAATAAAAATAAAGTTGTTCTCAGGAATTTTTGCTTCCCTAGATTGTGGAAGTGGAAATCACCTTTCTGTTATAAACAAGATGTAGATACATTGCATCCTGTGATCTCAAAGGGTCATGCGCGGCAATCGCCTGTGCAATTTCTCTATGAGATTCAATTGTCTCATTGTGCAGACGGTTACCTGTTGTTTCTACATTTAGAAGTACTCTCTGGGATTGGGAGAAAGCAAGAGATTTCTGTACGATGTGTCTTCCATATATTGATGTTTTATTTGGAATTGAACCATATCATTTATGGAAAGATGAACAGGATCATCAGACAGGAGATGTAAAAGACGGAGTTCCATTTCAACCAGATTTCAAACAGCAGGATGAGGTGTTTCATGGATTTGTAAAACGTTATCCAAATATTAAATGTATTGCAAGACATGTCAGATATGCACATAGCTGCAGTGAAAATAGTCTGATGGCATATCTTTGGTATGATGGAAAAACTTATGAAAGCCAGAAGTTAAGATTTCACATCTTAGACCGTGTCGGTGGAGGAGATGCATTTGTCAGTGGAATCATTTATGCATTGATGGAAGCTGGATGGTTAAAGGAGATCTTGTGAAAGCAGGAGATTTTGATAAGATTCAAGAGTTAACAAAAGAAGCAAAAGAATTAGCAAAAAGCATTCGATAAAACATTGTAATGCACTCCATATATCGTATAGAAGAAAAGGAGCTGGTATCAAAAAACGATACCAGCTCCTTTTTTCTTTATACAATCTTAATACAAGAGAACATATCCTTACACTATCTTTTTATCATAAAAGATATAATGATGATAAGATCAAAAAGTCATAAAATAATTTGAAAAAGAGGTAAGATCATATATGCCATGGAAGATTCATAAAAAAAGACATTTAACATCATTTCAGGTGATCATATTAGGGTTCGCAGGAGTGATCCTTTTTGGAGCATTGATCCTGATGCTGCCAATTTCATCGGTTCAAGGAATCATAACACCATTTCACAAAGCATTATTTACGTCAACTTCTGCAGTATGTGTGACAGGGCTTGCAGTTCTGGATACTGGAAGTTACTGGTCCGTTTTTGGACAGACAGTGATCATGTTCCTGATACAGATCGGAGGTCTGGGAGTTATAACAACAGCAACATTCGTATTTATATTATCAGGAAGAAAAATATCGATTATGCAGCGAAGCACGATGCAAAATGCGATCTCTGCACCGAAAGTAGGAGGGATCGTTCGATTGATGAGTTTTATTTTAAAAGGAACTTTATTGATCGAATTGATCGGTGCGTTATTCATGATGCCTGTTTTCTGTCATGATTTTGGATTACGGGGAATCTGGATGTCGATCTTTCATTCTGTATCAGCCTTTTGTAATGCAGGATTTGATCTTTTTGGAACAAAATGGCATCCATTTGTATCATTGACATCATATGCGGTAAATCCAGTGATCAACATTGTGATCATGTTACTGATCATCATTGGTGGAATTGGATTTTTTACATGGGAAGACATTTATCTTCATAAATTTCGGTTCAAACATTACCATATGCAAAGTAAGGTTATTCTAACTACAACATTATGTCTGATCCTGTTACCAGCTGTTTTCTTTTTCTTTCAGGATTATGGAAATCTATCAGGGATTCACCGGTTGCTTGCATCATTGTTTCAAGCTGTGACACCGAGAACTGCAGGATTTAATACGACAGATCTTTCGATGCTGACAGGAGCATCAAAGGCAATGATGATTTTATTGATGTTGATCGGAGGTTCACCAAGTTCTACAGCAGGAGGTATGAAAACAACAACATTTGCTCTGTTACTTTTAAATGTACTGGCGACCTTTCAAAGTTGTGATGATGTGACAGCATTTGGAAGAAGAATCGATACTAGTGTGATAAAAAATGCAACAACGATCGCAATGATGTATTTTATCTTGTTTTTTGCAGGCGGAATGACGATCAGTGTGTATGAGGGACTGCCGCTTTCAAGCTGTCTGTTTGAAGCAGCATCTGCAGTTGGAACCGTAGGTTTAACATTAGGAATCACACCAAAACTTCATATTCTGTCACAGATCATTTTGATCATACTGATGTATCTGGGACGTGTTGGCGGTTTGACGCTGATCTATGCAGTATTTTCAGATAAAAATAAACGAAAAGCAAGACTACCACTTGATAAGATCATAGTGGGATAAAAGAAAGAGGGAATTGATGATGAAGAATATTTTATTGATCGGACTTGGACGTTTTGGAAAACATATAGCGATACAGTCAAGTCAGCTTGGGCATGAGATCATGGCAGTTGATCTGGATGAGGAAAGAGTGAATGATGCACTTCCATATGTTACGAATGCACAGATCGGGGACAGTACGAATGAGGAATTTTTAAAATCTCTGGGGATTGCAAATTATGATATCTGTTTTGTTACGATCGGTGGGAATTTCCAAAATTCGTTGGAAACCACCTGTCTGTTAAAAGAACTTGGAGGCAAAATGGTTATTTCCAGAGCTGAACGAGATGTACAGGAAAAATTCCTCTTACGAAATGGAGCCGATAAGGTAGTCTATCCAGAAAAAATGGTGGCAAAATGGGCAACGATCCGTTATACCGATGATCATATTCTTGATTATATGGAAGTCGATGCCTCACATGCGATCTTTGAGGTAGAGGTTCCGAAGGAATGGATTGGAAAGACAGTGGGAAAACTTGATATTAGAAAAAAATATGATATTAACATTATGGCAGTAAAAGATGATGGAAAAGTAAGTATGGCGATATCTGCGGATACCTGTTTTAAGGAAGATGTTACATTATTGGTATTAGGAGAATATAAAGCGATCAAAAAGTGTTTTTGTATCTGATGTCATGAAAAAGAGATGAGAGCTTATGTCAGATTTCATTTTAGCATTGGCGGTAATACTGATGTTTGCATTTGTGTTATTCTTTTTGAAAAAAGTAAATTATTTTCTTGGAGAAAATCGGAAAGTAATTGACAGGGAGCAAGATGATGACGATGATTGATGTGTTTATGGATTATTATTGACGATCATGATATAATGCATCCGATAAGGAAAGGGGGCCAAGATGAGCACAGGAGAATTTGTAGAGCTGAACACAGAAAACGAACACATTCTTGTTTGTCTTTCTTCTTCACCATCGAATGAAAAGATCATACGTACAGCAGCAAAAATGGCAAGAGATATGCGGGCACGTTTTACGGCATTGTATGTACAGACAGGAAAGAGAGAAAGAGAATCGGACAAAAGAAGACTGGAAGCTCATGTACAATTTGCAAAGGAATCTGGTGCGGAAATCGTAATGACACATGGGGAAAATGTTCCGGTACAGATCGCGGAATATGCACATTTATCAAATGTCACAAAAATCGTGATCGGACAAAGTAGTGCAAAGAGAAATCACTTTTTCAGCAAACAGACATTAACAGAGAAGTTGATCGAGGCTGTTCCTGATATTGATATCCACATTATTCCAGATGCGATGAACTTAGATAATTATCGAAAACCGCATGGAGCGGTTTATGTAGGAAAGCCTACGATGAAAGACAGTTTATTGACATTATTTATATTTGCAGTTTGTACGTTGATCGGTCTATTCATCCAGAAACTTCAATTTACAGATACAAACATCGTTACAATTTATATTTTGGGGGTTTTATTAACGTCAATCCTTACAGATGGATATTTATACAGCATTGGAGGTTCTGTCTTAAGTGTATTTTTGTTCTGCTTTTTCCTTACGGAACCAAGAATGTCATTTCAGACGTATGCAGTTGGATATCCGGTAACTTTTGTGATCATGTTAATATCTTCTGTCATTACTGGAACACTTGCAGCAAAATTAAAAACACATGCAAGGCTTTCAGCACAATCTGCATTTCGTACACAGATTTTATTTGACACAGACCGGTTACTTCAAAAAGCAAAAAACGATACGGATATTTTAAGTATTACATGTACACAGCTTATCAAATTATTAGACCGCAGTATTGTAGCATATGTTGTGGAAGACGATGAATTGTCAGCACCATATATATTTTCGAATAAAAAGAAAGAACAGACAGAAGATTTATTGACAAGCAGGGAGCAGGAGATCGCAAAATGGGTGTATGAAAACAAGCAGCGTGCTGGAGCAACGACCGAATGTTTTAAAGATGCACAGTGTCTATACCTTGCCATTTGTATTGAGGATAATGTGTATGGTGTGATCGCAATACCAGTTGACGAATATACATTCGATTCCTTCGAATATAGTATCTTACTTTCTGTGATCAATGAATGTGCACTTGCCATGGAAAATAAAAAGAATATCATGGAGAAAGAAAAAATTTCCGTTCTTGCCAAAAATGAACAGTTAAGAGCAGATCTGCTTCGTGCGATCTCACATGATCTAAGGACACCACTTTGTTCCATTTCTGGGAATGCAGACATGCTGTTAAATAGTGGAGAACGTCTTGATGATATAACAAAACATCAGATTTATACAGATATTTATGATGATTCAGAATGGCTGATCAATATCGTTGAAAATTTATTATCGATCACAAGATTAAATGATGGAAGATTAAAACTGAAATTTACAGATCAATTATTAGATGAGGTGATCGCGGAATCATTACGGCATATCAGCAGGAAACATGAAGAGTATCAGATCGTTACAGAATGCGATGAATTGATACTTGCACATATGGATGTGCGGCTGATCCTGCAAGTGTTGATCAATCTGGTCGATAATGCAATTAAATATACACCGAAAGGATCTACAATCCGCATTTGTGCCATGAATGAAAATGGAAAAGCAAAGATTCAAGTAGAAGATAACGGCCCTGGAATTTGTGATGAAATGAAGCCGCATATATTTGAAATGTTTTATACAGGGAAAAATACGATCGCAGACAGCCATCGAAGTCTTGGTTTAGGTTTGGCTCTTTGCCGTTCGATCATAGAGGTGCATAACGGGAAACTGGTGTTGGAGGACAATACACCACATGGTTGTATTTTTTCTTTTACACTGCCATTAAGTGAGGTTACATTAAATGAATAAAGCATTAATTTTAGTCGTGGAGGATGACCGGCCGATCCGTAATCTGATCGTGACAACATTAAAAACACATGATTATAAATATATTACAGCAGAAAATGGAAGTTCAGCTATTTTAGAGGCATCTTCTCATAAACCAGAGATTATTTTATTAGATCTTGGATTGCCTGATATGGAAGGTGTGGATGTGATCAAAAAAGTAAGAACATGGTCTAACGTACCAATTATCGTTATCAGTGCAAGAAGTGAAGATGTAGATAAAATAGAAGCACTGGATGCAGGAGCAGATGATTATATCACAAAACCATTTTCAGTTGATGAACTGCTTGCAAGGATTAGGGTTACACAGCGCCGATTAGCATTGATCCAGTCAGGCGAGGAACAAGAACAAGCAGTCTTTGTAAATGGAGAGTTAAAGATCGACTATACAGCAGGATCTACATATTTAAAAGATAAAGAATTGCATTTAACACCAATCGAATATAAATTATTATGTTTGCTGTCTCATAATGTTGGAAAAGTATTGACTCACACTTATATCACACAACAGATCTGGGGCAGTTCACTGGAAAATGATGTTGCATCACTTAGAGTGTTTATGGCAACATTACGGAAGAAATTACAGCCAGATAAAGATGGCATGCAGTATATACAGACACATATAGGTATTGGATATCGGATGCTTAAGATATAGTAAATAAAGAGTGTCTGCATCATTAAGTGATGCAGACACTCTTTTAGATTCCAATATATGAAAACGCCCAAAAGAGGCAAAAAAGAGATTGATTTATTACCTACTATTTAAAAATGTGTTCTGAAGGAATTTTTACGCACAACCTCCGCATGCAGCACATGCAGAAGGAGTTGCAGCGCAGCCTCCCTGGGCGGTTTCTCTTAGTTCAGCTGGCAGTCGTTTACCAACGATATACATTGCGTTTAACATTTCGTCAAACGGGATGAGCTGATGGATTCCAGATAAAGAAATCTCAGCTGCGATGATCGCATTTGCAACACCTGCGGCATTACGGTTCTGGCATGGATATTCCACCAACCCGCCAACGGGGTCACAAACAAGACCTAACATATTCATTAAAACGGTAGAGGCAGCTCCAAGACATTGCTCTGGATCACCGCCAAGCAGTTCCATAATAGCAGAAGCAGCCATCGCAGAAGCAACACCGACTTCCGCCTGACACCCGCCGACAGCACCTGCAACCGTTGCATTTCTCATAGCAAGATATCCGATCGCACTGGCATTAAACAGTGCCTGAATGATCTGTTCATCATCTAATTTATGAACTTCCTGAAGTCCAAGTAAAAGTCCAGGAACGATTCCGGCAGACCCTGCGGTTGGGGATGCTACGATCAACCCCATGGATGCATTCGTCTCAAGAGTCGCCATCGCATAGATCATACTTTTTTCTAACAGATCACCACAGATTCCAAATCCAGAATGATACCGGGAAGCAATCTTCTTTGCCTCGCCACCGATCAGTCCACCCATGGAACGAACCGGTTCTTTGATCGGAGTAAAAGCAGCATTTTTCATGATTTCAAGAACTCTTGCCATTGCATCATGAACCGTATCAGCTTCTTTTTCCCCTTCTACGATCTCACGCTGTCTCATCACTTCGGAGATTGGAAGATCATGTTTTTTACATAAATCAAGCAATTCATTTGCGTTTTTAAAATCCATAATATTTCAGTCTCCTTTCTACAGCTGAATGATCATAACATCTGAGACATTTGGGCTTTTTTTGATCTCGTCTGCGATGTTTTCAGGAAGAAGACCATCGGATTCAACGATAGAATAAGCGGTATTTCCTTTAGATTCTCTGAAAAGACGCATAAAAGCGATATTAACATCCTGATCACTTAGACATTTTGTGATATAAGTAACGACGCCAGGTTTATCTTTCTGAATCACGATCAAGGTACTGTATTCTCCAGTAAAATCGACTTCTACATCATTGATACGGCAGATCCTGGCTTTTCCACCGCCTAAAGATTCCCCACGGATCATGATGCGATCTCCGTTTTCATTTGTCATTAAGATATCCACTGTATTTGGATGGACATCAGTTTCTATTTCATTTGGTACAAAAGAGAAATCAAGTCCAATGTCTTTTGCAATCTCGAAAGAATCACGGATTCTCATATCATCGGTTCCAAATCCCATGATTCCACCTAATAAGGCACGATCCGTTCCGTGTCCATGATAGGTTTTTGCAAAAGATCCATAGAGTGTAAATTGAACTTTTTTCAGTGTACCATTTAACATTTTTCTTGCGAGAAATGCAATCCTTGCAGCCCCAGCTGTGTGGGAGCTTGAAGGGCCGATCATATTTGGTCCCATAACATCAAATGCACTGATAAAAGACATAAATTAAGCCTCCACTGTATCTTCTTTTAAAATAAATTTCTTGTAAATAGAATCTACGACGATTCCAATCGCATTATCTCCGGAAATGTTACATGCAGTTCCGAAAGAATCCTGTGTGATATAAAGTGCAACCATTAAAGCACAGATTGGTCCGTTTGTATCTCCTGCTGTTGTACCAAATACCATGTAAAGGAAAGGCAATGCAGTCATGATAGATCCACCTGGAGCTCCAGGAGAAGCGACCATTGCAACACCAAGTGTCATAATAAATGGAATAACAGTTGCAAGGCTGATCGGTAACTGATTCATCAAACATACAGCAGTTGCACATGCTGTGATCGTGATCATAGAACCTGCCATGTGGATATTGGCACAAAGAGGCACTACAAAGTTACGGATCTGAGCACTGACACCGTCATTCTTTGCACATTCCAGATTGACAGGAATTGTAGCAGCAGAAGACTGAGTTCCTAAAGCTGTAGTATAACCAGGAACCTGATTTTTAATAAGAGAGAGTGGATTCTTTTTGCTGACAGAACCTGCAATTATAAACTGGATCGTGATACATACAAAGTGCATGATGATCACTACAAGGAATACTTTCCATAAGATTCCAAGGATTGCAAATGTTTTCCCTGATTTCGTCATATCAGTAAATGTACCACAGATATACAATGGCAATAAAGGAATGATCGTTTTGTGCAGTACTTTATCGATGATCGTTGAGAAATCGCTCATTCCGTTGTAAAGGCTGTTTCCAATCTCTTTACCTTTCATTGTGGATAAGCATAATCCTAAAATGAAAGCAAGAACAACAGCAGATAATGTATCAAACAGCGGTGTGATCGTCAGTGAAAAATAAGGTTTCAGTGACGCATCAGCAGTCGCAGCAATCTGATCTAATGCCCCAGAAGTCATAAAGTGTGGGAACAGATTGGATGATACAAGGTAAGAAGCTGTACCAGCAAGTAAAGTTGAACCATAAGCAAGAGCAACGGTAATTAAAAGCAGCTGTCCAGCACCCTGTGACAGATCAGCGATTCCCATGGTTACATAAGCAAGGATCATCAGTGGAATGATGAATTTTAAGTAGGTACTGAAGAATCCAGACAGTGTTACAACAAAGCGGCAGAATCCAGTTGGAAGGAACTGTCCAAACAGGATACCAATAATGATGGCAATAATGAGTTTTGGTACCAGACCAAGTTTAAATTTTTTCTTTTCCATTTTTAATTACTCCTCTAAAAGCATAATCACATATCATCGTAGTTTGTTTAATGTGCACAAAAAATGTTTGACGTCTTTATGTTTGTATTGTATCATCCACATATAGATGAATCAAATTCATAGATTTAATAATAACATTGAAAATTATTCATAATAGTACAAAGGAGAAAAAATGGAATTCCGTCAGATACAGACATTTATGCAGATATCACAAGTAAAAAACTTCTCGAAAGCCGCAGAATTACTGGGCTATTCGCAATCAGCAGTCACTGTTCAGATCCGTCAGTTAGAGACAGAATTAGGAGTCAGGTTATTCGACCGAACAGGGAAAAAAGTGACACTGACACCAAGCGGAAAAGAATTTTGGATCCATGCAAATAAGATCATTGATGAAATGTATAAGGCAAAAGATGCAATGAATGATACTGCAGAGTTAAAAAATCCATTACATATCGGAACGATCGAATCCCTTTGTACGGTAAAATTGCCAGAGATTGTAGAAAAATTTCGCAATGAACATCCACAAGTAAGGATCCAAATAACGATTGATTCACCAGAAAAGTTGATTCAGATGATGGAGCATAATGAACTCGATGTCATTTATATTCTGGACACACCAAGATGGGATAAAAACTGGGTAAAAGTCTTAGAGGAAGCCGAGCCTGTGATCTTTGTATCTGCACCAAATTATAAATTCGCAGGGGAAAAGGATATCAAAGTAGAAGAAATATTGAATGCACCATTATATCTGACCGAACGAAATGCCAATTACAGACAGGCATTAGAACAGGAATTATCCTTGCGAAAACAGACGTTATCACCGGTTCTTGAATGCAGTGATACCGCATTTATCAAGAAAATGCTAAAGACAGGAAAAGGACTTTCCTATCTGCCATTATTTGTCGTAGAAAAAGATATCAAAGAAGGGAAAATTGCCAAATTAGATGTCAAAGATATTGATATTACGATGTATCGTCAGGTGTTTTATCATGCGAATAAATATATGACGAAAGAGATGGAGAAATTTGTGGAGTATTGTAAATTCTGATTTGTAGATAGTGTTGCATGTATGAGTCAGAAAGAAGATAAGAAGAAATATTTATAAGAAAAAAGGATGACACTCCGCATTTTTGAAAGCGTTTTTTACAAATCGCTGATCCGCGCCTGTTCCTTCG
>PPYF01544443.1_pt1 | contig 55298 bp, 32 predicted proteins | sample 1559871 | NCBI WGS metagenome assembly PPYF01 (sample SAMN08240021, study PRJNA423297) | Human gut metagenome, whole genome shotgun sequencing project.
ATTTTGAGGGGATTATGGGCAAAAGCCGTGTCTATTTGAACGGAGAACTGGTCAAGGAGCATTTTGGCGGTTATCTGCCCGTCATCGTCGACGTAACCGGCCGTTTGCGTCCGGGTCGTGAAAATGTGCTGGCGGTCATGGCCGACAACAGCGACGACCCCAATTTCCCTGTGGGCAAACCGCAGGCTCAGCTTGATTTTACCTATTTCGGCGGCATCTATCGCGACTGCTGGCTGGTGGCCCATGGCGATGTGTTCATCACCGATGCCAATTACGAAAACGAGGTGGCTGGCGGCGGCCTTTTTGTTTCCTACAGCGATGTCTCGGACGCCGGTGCCGATGTGCGTCTGCAGGCCCATGTGCGCAACGCGTCGGACCGTTCGCGGCGGGTGAGTGTGGAGTTTGAACTGAAGGACCGCGACGGAAACTGTGTGGCCGTTGCCGCAGGAAATCTGCGCTTGAAGAGCGGGCAAGCCCGCCACACCGTCAGCACGATACACGTGCAGCAGCCACGCCTGTGGAGCCCCGACGATCCTCATCTTTACGACCTGCTGGTCTATGTGAAGGAGGACGGGCGGGTGATTGACGGTTACCGGCAGCGCATCGGCATCCGCAGCATCGAGTTCCGGAAAACTGACGGCCTCTGGATAAACGGCCGGCGTTATGAGGGAAAAATCATGGGCACGAACCGCCATCAGGACTTTGCTGTGCTGGGCGGCGCCATGCCCAACGCGCTGCAGTGGCGCGATGCCAAGAAACTGCGCGACGCGGGCTTGAAAGTGGTGCGTACGCATTATGTCATCGACCCCGCCTTCATGGATGCCTGCGACGAACTGGGCCTTTTTGCCCTGGTGGAGGTGCCCGGCTGGCAGTTCTGGAACAAGGCTCCCGTCTTTTCGCAGCATCTTTATCGCGACCTGCGCGACATGGTGCGTATCCACCGCAACCATGCCAGCCTCTTCTTCTGGGAACCCATCCTCAACGAAACCCATTATCCCGACGAGTTTGCGAAAAACGCCAGGAAAATCTGCGACGAGGAATATCCGCATCCCTATAGCATTGCCGCCTGTGATGACGGGGCGAACGGCGATGAGTATTTCGACCTGCTGCTCCGCCCCATCGAGAGCAAGCTGCGCACCGACAAGACCTATTTCATCCGCGAATGGGGGGACAATGTGGACGACTGGAACGCGCAGAATTCCGACAGCCGCGTAGCGCGCAGCTGGGGCGAAGTGCCCATGCTCGTGCAGGCGGCCCATTATGGCATGCCTTATTATCTGGACCGCTATCCCATACTTTGTTATGACGAAATCTGCCGTAAGCCCTCACAGATTGTGGGAGCCTGCTTCTGGCATTCGTTCGACCACCAGCGCGGCTATCATGCCGACCCCTTCTATGGCGGCATCATGGATGCTTTCCGTCAGCCGAAGACGTCGTACTATATGTTCATGTCGCAGCGGCCGCCGCAATCGTCCGACCGCTTGCAGGCCGAAACCGGTCCGATGGTTTACATTGCCCACGAGCTGACTCCCTTCTCGCCGGCCGACGTAACCGTCTATTCCAATTGTGACGAAGTGCGCCTCACGGTGTGGAAGGGCGGCAAGGTGTATACCTATCGCAAGGACCCGCAGCGGGAAGGCATGCCGTCGCCCATTATCACGTTTAAGGATGTGTATCATTACATGGACTGGAAAAACCTGATTCGCAGTGGCCGGCGTGGCGATGCCTATTTGCTGGCGGAGGGACTGATGGACGGCAAGGTGGTGGCCACCTGCATGCGGCGGCCGGCCGGTCAGGCCCATCAGTTGCGGCTGCGCCTGGACGACGAGGGCACAGGACTGAAAGCCGACGGCTCCGACGTGGTGGCCGTGGTGGCAGAGATGGTGGACCGTCAGGGAAACGTGAAGCGTCTGAACAATTCCTGGATTCGTTTCCGTGTGGAAGGCGAAGGGCGCCTGTTGGGTGATGGCGTGACCGGAGTGAATCCGCAGCAAATCGAGTGGGGCAGTGCCGTTGCCTTGATACAGGCCAGCCACCGTTCCGGCCGCATTCGCGTGGTGGCCAGTATGGAAGTGCCCGGGCGGGCGCGTCCGCTGGAGGGTACGCTCGACTTCGAAAGCCGTCCGTCCGCACAACGCGAAATCTACAGTGAGGCCGAGTGGGCCTGCCGCAAGCAGTCGGTTGCCGCGTCTGCTCCCGAGAGCCGCAGCAGCAGTGAACTGGAACGGGAGAATGCCCGGCTTCGCAAGGAACTGCAGCAACTCAAGGTAAAGGAAGTGGAGCAACAGCAAACGCAGTTTGGTGTGGGCATCAATGACTGATTCCTGTGTCTGGCCGCACGGCTGCCCCGATGGTTGTGACGGGGCAGCGCCGTGCAGTGGTTTCCACTTCATCCGGTGTTTCCGTCAGGTCCCGGCAAAAGGCACATGCTGTTGGAGAACATGAATATCTGATTATAAATATAAAGACATCCTATGAAAAAAAAGTTACTGTTTTACTCATTGCTGTTGCTTGCCGGCCAGTTTCCGGCCCCGGTCGTAGCGGCGGTCCGCGGCGTTGACGCTGTGTCCGCACATGTCTCGGCGGACGAGAATGCGCTGCCCCGGCAGTCGGCAGAAGCGGTGGCCCGCTTGCAGAAGAAACTGGCAGCCTTGCCCGTCATGAAAGGGCTGATTTCCGACCGTACCGGCTTCGACTGGCTGCTGACACCGGAAAAGTCGGAAGCCGGCATCTACCGTACCCCCGACGGCAAGGGCATTGTCGTGGCCAATGCGATGGTATCGCGCACCTTCCGTCTTTTCCCCAATCTGGCCACGGTCGATTTTACCAACCGCATGTTGGGCGAAAGCCTGCTGAGAGCCGTCAGCGGCGAAGGCTGTCTGTGGATAGACGGTAAGGCCTGGCAGGTGGGCGGTCTGTCGGGACAGCCCGAGCGGGGCTATCTGCGCAACGACTGGCTGGATGCGATGCGGCCCTTGCCCGAATCGTTCGTGGTGGAGGATTTCTCGGTGAAGGAGGTGGAGCCTTCGCTGCGTTGGGCACGTACACGCTGGGCACTCAACGACCGCGATGCGACGGGGCGTGAGCTGGTGTTTGTCCTGCGCGGCCGGGGAGCGACCGAGAACGTCAGGGTGCATCTTCATTTTGCCGTTTACGACCAGGTGCCGGTCATCCGCAAATGGATGGAGGTGGAAAACGGCAGCGGCCGCCGGCTGACCCTTGATAAGTTCCAGTTGGAATATCTGGCCATGGCTGAGCCCGAATCGCCTTCCGACGGCAATCCCGACGACTTCCTGCTGCCGAATCTTCATGTGGAGAGTGATTATGCCTGCAGCGGTACTTTCACCGAGCGCGAGACCGATATTACCGAAAAGTGGGTGACCGACAAAGCGTACACCTCGCAGCGGCATTATCCCATGGAAACTCCCTGCATCCTGCAGGTGGCGCCGCCCATCGGGCCCGACCAGCAGGTGGAGCCGGGAACTTCTTTTTCCACGTTTTCCGTCTACGAAATGCCTTTCGACAGCTACGACCGTGAGCGCAAGGGACTCTTCACCCGCCGCTTCTATCAGGCCATAGCTCCCTGGACTACGCAGAATCCCATCTTCCTGCATCTCACCTCGAGCGACCCTGCCGTGGTGCGCAGGGCCGTCGACCAGTGTGCCGAGGTCGGTTTTGAAATGATTATCCTCAGTTTCGGTTCGGGTGCCAATGCCGAAGACATTTCCGAAGCGAACATTGCCAAATGGAAAGAGCTGGTGGACTATGCCCGCTCCAAAAACATTGAGATGGGGTGCTACTCGCTGCTGGCCAGCCGCAGCGTCGGCGAAAAGGACGATGCCGTCAATCCGAAGACCGGCCGGCCCGGCGGTATGCGTTTCGGCAATTCCCCCTGTCTTTGCAGCGAATGGGGAGAGGAATACTTCCGAAAGATACGTTACTTCGTGGAGCAGACGGGCATGACCTGCCTGGAGCACGACGGGTCCTATCCCGGCGATGTCTGCGCCTCCACCAGTCATCCTTACCACCGCGGACTGAACGACTCACAGTGGAACCAGTTCCGGAAGGTGACCGGACTTTATCACTGGATGAGCGAGAAAGGCATCTATCTGAACGTGCCCGACTTTTATTTCCTCAACGGTTCGAACAAGGTGAGCATCGGTTATCGCGAGGTGAACTGGTCGCTGCCGCGCGACCGTCAGCTGATGCATACCCGCCAGCTGAATTATGACTGCACGTGGGAGCGTCCCGTGACGGCACTGTGGAGTTTCGTCCCCCTGGTGCAGTATCATGGCGGCGGGGCTGCTGCCACCATCGAGCCGCTGGCCGAGCATCTGTATGAATACCGCACGTTGCTGTTCCAGAACTTCAGCGCCGGCGTGCAGGCCTGCTATCGGGGGCCGCGCCTTTATGATACGCCCGAAACCCGCCGCATGGTGACCGAGGTGGTGGCCTGGTATAAGCGTTACCGCCGCATTCTCAACAGCGACCTCATCCATCTGCGCAAGCCCGATGCCCGCGACTGGGACGGACTGCTGCATGTCGACCCCAAAGGCAAGGAAAAGGGACTGGCCGTTTTCTATAATCCGCTGCCCTGCGACATAGAGCGCAGCATCCGCCTGCCGCTCTATTACACGGGCTTGACAAAGCAGGCCCGCATCCGTGAGCAGGAAGGGCGCGCCCGGAAATATCGGCTTGACGCTTATGGGAATGTGGACTTGAAGGTGAAGATTCCTGCCGGTGGCTACACCTGGTATGTGATAGAATAATAGAAGTCGCAGTATCTGCTCGTCCGGCCCGACCGGCTGCCGTCACGGGTCTGTCGTCTGAAGGATTCGTTCCTGCAAGACAGAGAATGCCGCGCTCCGGTATCATTATTTATCTCCGACGGAGGTCCTTTCATGCCCTTGCCGCATCCCGGCTACACGGTCCTACTGACAGAATTTTCTAAAGTACTGACAGAATTTTCTGTCCCTACTTTAGTTTTTACGAAAGTAAGGACTGTTTTGCGGTGACAGGGGAGCGTGTTTAGGCTCTTTGTGGCAGATATACCGAACTTACTTAGAATAAGGGCGTTGCCCTTCTCGGGAAAACGGCGGTACTGCTTTTTTGAAACAGGAAAAAAGGAGCAAATGAAAAGTCATAGATATCTTACTCACTGGCACGCGTGGTTCTTTTTGGCGTGTTTGCCTTTGTTTTGTTCGTTTAAGCAGCCCGGAAAAGGGACGCAGATGTTACGTTCGGGGCAGGCCGATGTCATTTCGTGGAATGACGACTGGCGTTTTTGCCGTTACGGATTGCAGGCAGAGGGCCACCGCCGGCCGGAGCCGGAGGGCCTTCATCGCCGTGATGTGCTGGATGCCGGTTGGGAGCGGCTGGATGTGCCTCACGACTTTGCCATTCAAGGTCCGTTCCGCATGGATTTGGCCGGCAATACGGGCCGTCTGCCTTTTCAGGGTATCGGCTGGTACCGCAAGCATTTCCGACTGGATGAGGCCGACCGCGGCCGGCAGATTTTTGTCGACTTTGACGGTGTGATGGCCTATGCGGAGGTGTGGCTGAACGGCGAGTATGTGGGTACGTGGCCCTATGGATACAGTTCATTCCGGCTTGACCTTACGCCTTATCTGCGCTGGGGCGAGGACAATGTGCTGGCCGTGCGTACGGATACGGAGAAATGGGATTCCCGCTGGTATCCTGGTGCCGGCATCTATCGCAACGTGTGGCTCGTCAAGACGGGTCAGGTGCATGTGCAGCACTGGGGAACTCGGATGCTGACCGGAAAATTGACGGATAAGGAAGCCCAGCTGGCTTTCTCTGTGGATGTCAGAAACAGCGGCAAGCAGGAGGTGCAGGCCGGGGTCGAGGCGGAAATCTATGAACTGGGAGCCGACGACCGTTTGGGCCGGCGCGTGCTGCGGATGGGCAGCACGCAGTTGCGGCTGGCTTCCGGCAGCGGCGAGCAGGTGCGTTTCGAAAAAGCGTTGCGCAACTATCGCCGGTGGGACCTGGCAACGCCCCACCGCTATGTGGCGGTGGTGACCGTCCGGCAGGGCGACGGCATTACGGACGTGCACTATACACCTTTTGGCATTCGGGAGATTCGTTTCTCGCGCGACGGCTTCTTCCTCAACGGGCGGCGTGTGCCGCTGCTGGGTGTCTGCAACCATCATGACCTGGGTGCCTTGGGCGCTGCCTTTAATAAGAGTGCGCTGGAGCGTCAGTTGCGCATTCTTCAGGAAATGGGCTGCAATTCCATCCGTACCTCGCACAATCCGCCGGCCCCCGAGTTGCTCGAACTGGCCGACAAGATGGGGCTGCTCATCCTGGATGAGGCCTTTGATGCCTGGGCGCGCGGCAAGCGGGAGTGGGACTACAACAAACTCTATGCCGAATGGCACGAAAAAGACTTGCAGGCACTTGTGCGGCGCGACTGGAATCATCCTTCCGTCATCATGTGGTCCATCGGAAATGAAGTGATGGAGCAGCGCAACGTGGAGATGACCAGACATCTGGCCGACATCGTGCGGGCACTCGACCCGACGCGTCCTGTCACTTGTGGCTACAATGACCCCGACGGCGGCCGTGGAAGCGGAGCCTGCCAGGCGCTTGACGTGATGGGCGTGAACTATTTCTTCGGCCGGCAGGCAGAATGGGACGGCGACCCGCGTTACAGCAATATGCCCACCATGGGGTCGGAAACGTCTTCGTGCCTGAGTACTCGTGGCGTTTATTTTCTCGACGGAGCCCGTCGCCGGAATTTCCAGATTACTTCCTACGACCTGGACGCTCCCGGATGGGGCTGCTCGCCCGATACGCAGTTTGCTACCAACGACCGCTACCCCCATCTCCTGGGTGAATATGTCTGGACAGGTTTCGATTATCTGGGGGAACCGACTCCCTTTAATTCTGACAACACCAATCTGCTGAACTTCCGCAACGACCCTTCCCGTCGGGAAGAACTGGAACGGCAACTGGCCGAACTCGCCCGCAAGCAGCCGCCTTCGCGCAGCAGTTATTTCGGTATAGTCGATTTGGCAGGATTTCCCAAAGACCGTTATTACGCTTATCAGGCGCGCTGGCGGCCCGATTTCCCGATGGCCCATATTTTGCCCCACTGGAACTGGCCCGACAACATCGGTGACTCCATCCCGGTGCACGTCTATACCTCGGGTACGGAGGGAGAGCTCTTTGTCAACGGAAAGAGCTATGGCCGGCGAAGCAAAGTGCCCGGAAAGACGTACCGTCTGGTGTGGGACAAGGTAGCCTATGAGCCGGGGACGGTGCGGGTGGTTACTTACCGGGACGGAAAGCGCTGGGCCGAGGACGAAATATGCACTACCGGCCAGCCCAGCCGCATTGCCCTCAGTGCCGACCGCCGGAAAATCAGCGGAAGCCGCGATGAGTTGGCTTTCCTCCGCATTGCCGTGACCGACGAGGCCGGACGCACTGTACCTACAGCCTGCCGTCCGTTGAAGGTGCAGGTGGAAGGCTGCGGCGAACTGGTTGCCACGGACAACGGCGACCCTACCTCGTTCGTGCCTTTCCAGAGTGCCGAAAAGGAATCCTTCAACGGGCTTTTGCTGGCCATTGTCCGTGCACAGAAGGGTACGGCGGGCCGCATTCGCGTTACAGTCAGTGGAGAAGGACTTGCACCGGCGCAGCTGGAGCTCCGGGCCGAATGATGCCGGTGCTTGCCGTCTTGTCCTGATGTCTGGTGGCTGTCGGGAACAGGAATGACTGTCTGCACGGAATGGCAGTAGAAAAGGAATGACGTAAACAGCAAGATAAGATGATAGTAGTGAAAAAAATGGTGTGGGTTGTCTGCGTACTGCTGTTCTCAGGCGGACTTGCCTTCGGACAGCAGACCGTCACGATGCAGCAGTTGTTGCGTGAGATGGTGGACCGGGAGGCCCTGACGTTGTGGCCGGACAGCGTGCCTTATCGCACGTTGCAGGCCAGCAGCTATAACCGTGCCTCGGTGGCACCCGACCGTCCGGGCTGGTTTGCCGACTCGGACGGCGTGTTCTGTATCCGTACGGAGACCAACCGCCACGGACAGACGGAATGGGTGCTGATGGAGGATGACGGCCCGGGCGTTATCACGAAAATCTGGGCGGTCTGCTTTTATTACGGACTGGACAACCGCACCGGCGGAAATATAAATATCTATCTTGACGGTGCCGATGAACCGGCTATCCGTTGCAATTTCTTCGATTTCGTACAGGGACGCGCTTTTGTGCGGCCTCCGCTGGCTGCCACATCGTGCCGTGCGGGGAACTGTTATCTGCCCATACCTTATGCGCGCGGTTGCAAGATAACGATGGACAGGAAGGTTTTTTATAATATTATCAACTACCGCAGTTATCCGCCGGGAACGCCGGTGCGCACCTTTACGATGGACGATTTCCGCCGGTCTGCAGCTTTGATTGACAGTGTTTCGCAGGTCCTGGACTCCGGAACTTCTTCGTCCTTGCTGGCTGGCGGTCAGACACGGCGGGCGAGAGCCGTGCTGAAGCCCGGCGGTTCGCACACATTGCGGCTGCGCGGCCGCCGGCAGGCCATCGGACAACTGGAGTTCCGCCTTTCGGCCGCCGACACGGTGCAGGCGTTACGTTCCACCGTGCTCAAGATGAGTTTCGACGGCGAGCAGACCGTATGGACTCCGCTGGGCGATTTTTTCAATAACGGAGTGGGGCATCAGGCCTATCGGATGTGGGAACGCTCCGTCCGCCCCGACGGCACCATGGTGTGCCGCTGGGTCATGCCTTTCCGCCGCCGGGCCAGTGTGACGCTGGAGAATCTGGGCCGGCAGCCGGTTGAGGCCGATTTTTCCGTGATTTCACAGCCCTACCGCTGGCAGGACAATTCTCTTTATTTTCATTCCCGTTGGCAGACGGGGGAACCGACGCCCGGTTTTCCTCTTTTCGACTATAACTTTGTAAAAGTGGAGGGTTGCGGACGTTACGTCGGCGATCAGATGACTGTGCTTAATCCCACCCAGGGCTGGTGGGGAGAAGGCGATGAGAAGGTTTATGTTGACAACGATACCTTCCCTTCTCATTTCGGCACCGGGACGGAGGACTACTACGGATGGGCCGGCGGCGTGGTGCCGACACCGGCCGACGAGTTCAGTCAGCCGTTTCTGGCCAACGTGCGTGTGGCCGCACCGCGCTCGATGGGATACAACACCTGCACACGCACCCGTTCGCTCGATGCCATTCCCTTTGCCCGTCGGCTCGACTTCAATATGGAGTCGTCGAGCGGAACCCGCACCAGTTGGTTTCATTTGCTGTATGCCGTCAATACTTATTTCTATGCCCGTCCGGGCGCTGTCACCAATCGTGCTCCTTTGCCCGGGTGGGCGGCCCGTCCCGTGATGCCATTGTCCGAATTGCAGGCACTCTGCGAACAAAGTAAGGCCCGCCGTTACATCTGTCCCGATGCGGTGGAAGCCGAGGCCATGCAGACGTGGCAGACGGCTTCGGGCGTGGAGCCGGTTGAGCGGATGGAGGTGTGGGGCGAACTGAGTGACGGCGCGGCCCGCTGTTTCCGTCTGCCTGCCGGTGGTTTTGCGGAAGTGCGGCTGACTGAAGTGTTCCATGCGGTTCCGCTGCGCGTGTGTCTGCTGACAGGTCCGCGCTGTGGACCTGTTGAAATTTGGGTCAACGGGCGTAGAATGTCGGAGGTCCGGCTGCAGGCGGAACATGCCGGGGTGACAGTTGTCGACCTGGGCACCTGTTCGCCGGTGGAAAATGCCTTGACCCTACGCTTTGTGGCGCGGGCGGCCTGTCAGCTGGGAGTAGATTATTTTTTGATGAAGGATGTCCAGTCCTGATTTTTCTGAAATAGAATGAGAGCAAAACGAATGATGAAAGTATCTTTGTCAACATGTCTGCTGGCTGCCTGGGTGGCCGCAGTCCCCTTGAAGGCGCAGGAGAAAGTGACCAATGCCTTCGATGATTTGAAACGTTCGGGCACCGTCAATGAGCGATTTTCCGAAATGCGTGTCAAAGCCAGTCCGGAACAGATGGATGCCCTTTTGCAGCAGCCTTCCAAGTCGGGTGCATACTGTTTTGTTGAGGACCGTCTGCATGACATCCGCCTGACCGATGCGTTGCCCGCCCGCTGGATGTCCCGCACCGCGGCCGAACGCACACGCTTGGTGGCCGAAGCCCGTCCCGGTGAGTATTATGTGTGGCAAATCGGTGTCTATGCGGCCCGGCAACCGTTGCAGGATGTTACATTGGAGTTTTCCGACCTGAAAAACGGTGAAGGCGACCGTGTGGACCGTGAAGCCGTTACCTGTTTCAATACCGGGGGAATCGATACCGGCGGAAAAGCGTTCCGGCGGAAGGTTCAGGTGCCTCAGGGAAAGGTGCAGGCCTTGTGGGTTGGCGTGGATTTGCCGGCCGATGCCGCCGGCACCTATCGGGGCCACGTTACGGTGAAGGCCGGAGGGCATGAAGTGGAGTGCATTGAAGTGGCGCTGACGGTGAAAGGCGAACTGCTGGCCAACCACGGCGACGACGAGGGATGGCGCAAGTCGCGTTTGCGCTGGCTCAACGCCACGGTGGGCGAATCGGAAGAGCCCACGGCCCCTTATATCGCCCTGCGTCGTGACGGCCGCAGTCTGCACTGGTTGGGCGGCACTTTTTCGCTGAACGAAGCCGGACTGCCGGAAGCCGTGACCACCCGTTTTGATGCTTCCAATCAGTTGGCCGACGTGAGCAACGAGGTGCTGGCCGGGGCCATGCGCTTTGTCATCGAAACAGCCGACGGGGAGGAGGAACTCAGCCCGGCCCGTTTCCGCATTGAGCGGCAGACGCCTGCCGAAATCCAGTGGAGTGCGCGGATGCAGAGCCGGCGCTTTACGGTGAACAGCCGTGGCGTATTGGGCTTCGACGGCATAGCCTGCCTGCAACTCGAGGTGAAGGCCCGGCGGGAGGCCGAGGTGCGCGACATCCGTCTGGAAGTACCCTATACGGACTATGCATCCCGTTATCTGATGGGGTTGGGGCATAAAGGCGGCTTGCGCCCCGACTCGGTCATTTCCTGGCGCTGGGATGTGCGCCGCCATCAGGACAAGGTGTGGATGGGCAATGTGAACGCCGGATTGAATCTCCGTTTCAAGGACGACCGCTTTGTGCGTCCGCTGGTCAATATCTATTACGCTCTGGGGCCGTTACGCTTGCCCGATTCCTGGGGAAATGGCGGACGTGGCGGCATTCGCATCGCGCCGGCCGCCGGTGGCGTTACCCGCTTGGTTGCCTACAGCGGTGCGCGCACCATGAAGAAAGGCGAGTGCCAGCACTTTAATGTCGACCTGCAGGTAACTCCCGTCAAGCCCATCGACCTGCGCCGTCATGCGGCCCATCGCTTCTATCATTCCAACAGCGACCTGAGCCGCAACTATATAGCCGAGGCCAAAAAGGGAGGGGCCACCCATATCAATGTGCATCACAAGAAGGACATCTATCCTTTCATCAACTATCCCTATTATGACGAGTCGGTGCCCGAACTCAAGCGCTTCATCGACGCGGCCCACAGCGAACACCTCGGGGTGCGCCTCTACTACACCACGCGTGAGCTGACGGTCAAGGTGCCGGAACTCTGGGCGCTGCGCAGTTTGGGCAGTGAGGTGATACATGACGGCCCGGGCCCCGAAACCCGAACCCTCATCCACCGGAACGGCCCCAACCCCTGGTTGAATGAGAATCTGGGCGACCATTTCATTCCGGCCTGGTATAATGCCTTCCGGGAAGGAAAATATGCCGGCGACATGGACATCTCCGTCATCACTACCCCCGATTCGCGCTGGAACAACTATTATTTGTCCGGACTGGACTGGATGGTGCGCCGCCTGGGCATTGACGGCATCTACATCGACGACAGTGCGCTCGACCGCGCCACCTTGCGTCGGGCGCGTCGCATTCTCGATGCCGACGGCCGTCCGCGCTCCATTGATATTCATTCGTGGAATCACATGAACCAGTGGGCGGGTTATGCTAATTCGCTCCATCTTTACACCGAGTTGTTGCCCTATATCGACCACACCTGGATAGGCGAAGGCTTCCGGGCCGACAACCGCCCCGACTTCTGGTTGGTGGAAATGTCGGGCATTCCTTTCGGACTGATGAGCGAGACGCTCGATGCGCGTAATGTCTTCCGTGGCATGGTGTTCGGTATGCCGCCCCGTTTGCCTTGGAGCGGTAATCCAGTGCCCTTGTGGCAACTGTGGGACCGCTTCGGACTGGGAGAGTCCCGCATGCACGGCTATTGGGATTCAGCCTGCCCCGTCAGCACCAACTGTGACGATGTTTATGCCACGGTCTTCGTGCGTCCGGGTGCTGCGCTTGTAGCGGTGGCCAACTGGAGCGGAGAGTCCCGTCAGGTAGATTTACAGCTCGATGAGCGCTTGCTCGGTTTCCGTCCCGGCCGCATCACGTTGCCTCAGGTAGGCACGTTGCAGGAGCAGACTGCATGGACCTCACTCAAGGGCCATACCGTAGCCGCCAATGGCGGATGGCTGATTCTGCTGGAGAAATAAACCCTTCTTTCCGTACTATGTACCTGTTGCAGGAGAGTTTTGTTTTCTCTTATAAAATAGCCTGTTGTGTGCCATTTTGTCGTGGCGGATACAAGGGTATATGTGATGGGTAAAATACGGAAATCCTGTTTTGCAGAGGAAGGTTGGATTGATTCATCTGAGATACCGTATAGAAAAGAAAGGCAGACGGTCTTCATACGGCCGTCTGCCTTTTGCCTCCATTTTTCTGGCAGAGCAGAAATAGATTCAGAGGTTTAGCTCTCTCTGCTATGAATATTTTGTGCATTTGTGTGTAGACAGAGTGGATAGAGAACAAAAGAAAACGTAAAGTAAAAAAGTCAGTTTCTCTTTTATTGTTAACTTTGTAACACACAGGAGGTGGCTATGTTTCCGTATTTTTTATATTGTTCAGAAATCACCCGTCAGATTTTTTAAGCCAATTACAATATGTCGGTATGGAGTAAATTTTTGAACTTCATGGGCGCTGACAGCACACCGCAAGCTGTTGGTTCTCCGTCTGTGCCCGTTTCACCGGCGCAACAGCATTATGCCATAGTTGATGTTGAAGTAGGATTGAACGACCATAAAATACATGATATAGGGGCGTTACGTTATGATGCTTCTACGTTCCATCAGGCTTCACGTACGGCACTTTTGAATTTCTTGGATGGTGTTGATTATGTTTGTGGGCATAATATTGTTCATCATGATGCCCGATATCTGTTTTCTGCAGGGCAAGGCCGTTTTCATTTGGTTGATACACTTTACATGTCTCCTTTGTTGTTCCCGGAGCGCCCTTATCATAGATTGGTAAAAGATGACAAACTGCTGAACGACCAGTTGAATAACCCAGTCAACGATTGTGAGAAGGCACGTGATTTATTATTTGATGAAATAGCTCGCTGGCAGGAGCTTCCAGAGGAGAAACAGCTTATTTTTGCTTCATTGCTGGCCGGGAATGAGGAATTTGACGGATTCCTGCGTATGGTAGGTGCGGTGTTGACCACACAAGGATTACCCGAGTTAATAAGAAATCATTATGAGGGTAAAATATGTCAGCATGCCGACCTTGAGACTTTAGTATCACGTTATCCTTGTGCGTTAGCGTATGCTTTGGCTCTCATATCCACGAACGACCATCGTTCCGTTACCCCGGGATGGGTTCTCCGTAATTATCCGGAAGTGGAGTATGTAACGAGATTGTTGTGCCATGTTCCTTGTCGGGATGGATGTAGCTATTGTAAGAATCAACTCAATATATTACGCAATCTGAAATTCTTTTTCGGTTACGACCGTTTCCGTACCTATGCCGGTGAACCTTTGCAGGAACAAGCCGCCCAGGCTGCTGTCGACGGTAAGTCCTTGTTGGCTATTTTCCCTACGGGTGGCGGCAAATCGCTTACATTTCAGTTGCCTGCACTTATGGAAGGCCATACCGTCCACGGACTGACCGTGGTCATTTCTCCGTTACAGTCGTTGATGAAGGATCAGGTAGACAATCTCGCGGAAAGGGGTATCACGGAAGCTGTTACCATCAACGGCTTGCTTGACCCGATAACGCGTGCTTTGGCCATACAGCGTGTGCAGGACGGTGAAGCTTCGCTTCTTTATATCTCGCCTGAAATGCTTCGTTCGAAGACGGTGGAAAAGATTCTGATGGCCCGTCACGTGGTGCGGTTTGTCATTGACGAGGCACACTGCTTCTCCTCCTGGGGGCAGGATTTTCGGGTAGATTATCTTTATATAGGGAAGTTTATTCGCGAATATTGTCAGAAAAAGAATATTCGTCAGCCGATACCCGTGTCCTGTTTTACGGCCACGGCCAAGCAAAAGGTGGTGCAGGACATATGCGACTATTTCCGCCAGATGTTGGGTATTGAATTGGAAATCTTTGCTTCTTCTGCTTCCCGGACCAATCTGCGATATTCCGTCGTATATGCGGAAACAGACGAGGAAAAGTATTTGAGACTGCGGGAGCTGGTGGCTGGCTCAGACTGCCCGGTCATTGTTTATGTGTCGCGCACCCGGCGCACCAAGGAACTTGCAGGCAAACTGACCCGTGACGGTTATCCTTCGCTGCCGTATAACGGAAAGATGGAAGCCGATGAGAAAATAGCCAACCAAGATGCTTTCATGAATGACCATGTGCGTATTATTGTGGCAACCTCAGCATTTGGTATGGGAGTGGACAAGAAGGATGTGGGGCTGGTGATACATTATGACATATCCGACTCTCTGGAAAATTACGTGCAGGAAGCCGGTCGTGCCGGCCGCGACCCACAACTCAATGCGCGCTGCTATGTGCTTTATAACGATAATGATCTTGACAAGCATTTTATTCTGCTCAATCAGACTAAATTGAGCATTAGCGAGATTCAGCAGGTGTGGAAAGCGGTAAAGGACTTGACCCGTCAGCGCATGCGGGTGAGTTGCTCGGCACTGGAAGTGGCGCGGCAGGCCGGCTGGGACGATTCCGTCGTGGACATAGAAACCCGTGTGCGTACCGCACTGGCGGCTTTGGAACAGAGCGGGTATTTGGAGCGGGGCAACAATGTGCCGCACGTCTATGCCACCGGCATTACCGTCCGGAATATGGATGAAGCCAGGCAGCGGATAGCAGCATCCCTGCTTTTTGGAAGTGATGAAACGGAGAAGGCTGTCAGAATCATCAAGTCACTGATATCGCAGAAGCATATTCTCAAGGCGCAGGATGCTGAGGCAGAGTCAAGGGTAGACTATCTGGCAGATATTCTGGGCCTCAGCCGGGGAGAAGTCGTATCGGTTGTGGAGCGTATGCGGCAGGAGGGAATTCTGGCCGATAGCAAGGACATTTCGGCCTATCTGCTCGATGCAGGAGAAACGGAACGGAAATCGCGAACTCTTCTGGAACGTTTTGCACGGTTGGAGCAATATATCCTTGACCATATTCCGGAAGACTCTCTGCGTATCTCCTGCAAGCAACTGAACGATAATGCCATTAAGGCAGGTATTTCCACATCGAAAGAAAAAGACATCAGAACGTTGCTTTACTTCCTGACCATAAAAGGTTACACACGGAAGAAGGAAGACGCGGCGCACAACATGGAGATCCGTTGGCAGACTGACCAGGAAACAACCTTACAACGTTTTGAAAAGCGATTAATCATCAGTCGTTTTGCCGTGGCGTGGCTTTACCGGTTGGCGGCAGAAGCAGAAAAAGGAAAAAACGGAAGTAATGCAATACAATTTTCTGTTGTGGAGTTATGGCGGCAGATTCAGGCCGCGCCTCGTATGTTGTTCGGAAATGATGACAGCCTGTTGTTGGAGGACGTAGAAGAAGCGCTGCTTTATCTTTCGAAAATTGGTGCGCTCAAGTTGGAAGGTGGCTTCCTGGTGCTTTACAATGCCATGAATATCACGCGCATCAAGGATAACAAGTCAAGATATAAGCAGGACGACTACCGGATGCTCAACGAGTTTTATCGGCAGAAGATTCAGCAGGTTCACATTGTGGGTGAATATGCCAATTTGATGGTGCGCGATTATGGAGCAGCCTTGCAATATGTGCAGGATTACTTTCAGATGGATTATCGTAAGTTTGTCGCAAAGTATTTTCGAGGTAATCGCATGAATGAAATAGAAAGAAACCTGACACCACAGAAATATCAGCAGATTTTCGGCTGTCTGTCTGAGGTACAGATGCGGATTATCTCAGACAAGGATTCTCGCTGTATTGTCGTGGCGGCAGGCCCGGGCAGCGGAAAGACTCGTGTGTTGGTGCATAAACTGGCTTCGCTGTTGCTGTTGGAGGATGTAAAGCATGAGCAGTTGTTGATGTTGACTTTTTCTCGGGCTGCCGCAACGGAATTCAAGCAGAGGCTGATGGAACTGATAGGCAATGCGGCACACTTTGTCGAAATAAAGACTTTTCATGCTTACTGCTTTGACCTTTTGGGGAAAATCGGCAATCTTGAAGAGGTGGGCAATGTGGTAGCTCGGGCTGCTGCGATGATAGGTGGCGGTGAGGTGGAACCCAACCGCATTGGAAAAACCGTTCTGGTCATTGATGAAGCGCAGGATATGAGTGCCGATGAATATGCGCTTGTGGCGGCACTCATGAAGCACAACGAAGACATGAGGGTGATTGCCGTCGGGGATGATGACCAGAATATTTATGAATTCCGGGGCTCCGATTCCGGTTATATGTATAGGCTCTCACAAGGACCGGGAAGCAGTTTTATCGAAATGACCGAAAACTATAGAAGCGCCCGGCAGGTAGTGGCCTTTGCCAACGGCTTTGTGGGGAGCATCGGCCGCAGGATGAAGCGTTCTCCTATAGTCCCGATGCGAAAGGAAGAAGGCTGGGTAAGTGTGACGCATCACCGCTCGTCCTGTCTCTATAGTCCGGTTGTCTGCGATTTGATGCGCCATCGTGGAGAGGGGACTGCCTGCGTCCTGACGCAGACCAACGAGGAGGCGGCAATAGTGATGGCTCTTTTGCGGAAGGAGGGGGTTGCCTGCAAGCTGATTCAGTCGATGGACGGCTTCCCGTTCTGGAACCTGGCAGAAATGCGCTATCTCTTGAAATACATGGAGCGGCGGACAACGACCCCCTTGATTACGGACGATTTGTGGAACGATGCCAGGAAAGCCGTGCAGGATATATATGGCGGTAGTCAGAGTCTCGTGTATGTCATGCGCTGTATGGAACTCTTTGAGCAGACCAGTAAGGCAAAGTATGTCAGCGATTTTAAGGAATTTGTGTTTGAATCGTCGGTAGAAGACTTCTGCGATGTTTCAGGTGCGGAAGTTGTTGTCTCTACCATACACAAATCGAAGGGAAAGGAATTTGATCAGGTCTATTTGTTGCTTTCCGGCCTTTATCCTTGCGATGATGCCTTGTTGCGCCGGTATTATGTGGGGATGACCCGTGCGCGCCACCGTCTGTCCGTACACACGAATGGATTTGACTTTGTACAGAACGGTACGTTTCACAGCGAGATAGATACCCGCCAGTATGAGTTGCCTGCAGAGGTGGTGTTGCAATTGTCGCACAGAGATGTGCATTTGGGCTTTTTCAAGGACCGCAAGCGTGATGTCTTGGGGTTGAGGGCCGGCGATTTCCTGCATTACGGCAGTAGCGTGCTTTATGATACGGTTAGTGGCCGGCCAGTGGCGAAGTTGTCGATTAATATGCAGGGAGTGCTTGCGGACTGGGAAAGGAAAGGCTATAAAGTGCAGTCGGCCACGGTACGTTTCGTGGTAGCCTGGCGACCCAAAGATGTGCCAAAGGAGGAAGCAGAAACAGCTGTGTTGTTGCCCGACTTGACTTTGACACGGATGTCGGGTGAACTATAGTTGTGGGATTATCTTCTATATGAAACGGAAAAATGCAAGTTGCCGGGTGGACGATGGTTCTGGTGTCGAAGATACAGATGTATGCAATTGTGATGGCGATATTTCCCATTTTAATGGGAGGTGAAATGTTTGTGATTCAGTTGAGATGTAGGTAGTTGGTTTTAATTTTTTGTAGTACTCATAATAATTGTTGGAGATATGAATTTGAATATTGTATTTAAGGCTTCTTGTTACAAAAGGATAATACTTTATACAGAGTGTCTGCGTATAAATGCTTTAATGCAAAAAAAGTTATTAATTGCATTGATGTTGTCTTTTATCGGTATGTCTGTGAATGCCCAAATCCTACGAGTGGAAGATTTGGAAGAATATGCAAAAGAAAAGTATGGTAAAAAATGGGTTGATGCGGCCGAGAAAATTGGAGAGAATCTTTGGTTGGACAAGAACAGCAGCTTGACTTATGTGCAAATCATACCTGCTGAAGGAAAGACGAAGGACGAACTGTATGTTCTGCTGAATTATTGGTTTACAACCACCTTTAATGATGCCAACTCTGTCATCAAGTTAAAAGATAAGGAACTTGGAACGATTATTGCACAAGGATATGTGGGAAATATAGCTCAACATCTTGGCGGCGCGAATCGTTACAGCGTGAGCCTTAGGCCCGTTATTAAGTGTGATATTAAGGAAGGAAAGGTAAGAGTGACTTATACTATTCCTTATTATTCGGTGACAGTGATAGAGGGAGGCGGATGGTTAGGGCCGATAGACGAGCCTCTTCCTGTTCGTTCTGATGAGAATTGGGCTTTGGATACATGTTTTCCATTTACCCTGAATGATTCACACAAGAAAACATCCAGCAAGGCACTTGTGATGACTCATGCTTACTCTAATGTCATTTTGGATAAAATAGAGGAATGCATAAAGAACGGTTTGATTGGCAATGAGGGCGATGACTGGTAAGAGTAAGAATAGTCCCCTTGAGGAAAGCCGATGATTCTCCGAGAGGGATAAAGGTGTATGATAAGTAAGTTTCAGTGAATGACGTAAAAAAGAAAATGAGTATGGAAAAAGGTCAGAATCGAATGCGGAAAAGTTTTTATTGGATGCCGTTGGTGGTACTGGTGTTTCTGCTCGCTGTGGCCAACAGCCGGCGGGAGACCCGTCCGGACGGCTGGTATGGCGTGACTGATGCCGCGTGTGTGCAACTGGAGAAAGAACCGTTCCTGACAATGGACGACTGTGCCGGCATCGGGCTGGAACGCGATGCCGCCGGTGCGGCAGTCATTGTGATGAGGCTCAAGCCGGAGGGTAGGGCGAAGTTGGAGAAAGCTACGGCTGCTGCCGTGGGAAATCCCATCGCCTTTGTGTGTGGCGATTCGGTGATTGCGATGCCGGTGGTGCGCGAAAAGATTTCGGCCGCGCAGATGTATGTGACGCATGAGGACAGTGGCCTGTTGCGGCGGGTATATGAAACGTTGAAAGGACAGGAAAAGTAGAGGAGACATGAGAAAGGAACACGAATGGGCCGAATGCCTGAAATGGGGCTGGCGATACCATCATGTGGGTATCCCCACGGCCGAGAAAAAGGCGGGTGAGGTCTATATACCTCATCTGAAGTTCTATGTATCCGGATTTCCGGAAAGTCCGTTTGGCGTTGAGTGGATGCGCTTTGAGGAGGACTGTCCGCTGCATCCGCTGGTCCGGACGGTGCCGCATGTCGCTTTCGAGGTGGCCGACGTGGCGGCCGAAATCAGGGAGCGGCACCTCACGTTGCTGACACCGGTCAACTCGTCGGCCCCGGGCATCACGGTGGCTATGGTGGAGCACAACGGTGCGCCTGTTGAGTTGATTCAGTTTGATACCGACCGTTGAAAGAGGTTGTGGCCGCGGTGTGGTTTGCATAGTCTTTGCCTGGCAGGGATTCAGGCGGTTCTCATTGGAAAAAAGCGGCAGCGTCTTCCGGGAGTCCGGGAGGCGCTGCCGCTTTTGGTGGTGATGTTGTGGACCAGGAGGGAGTCGAACCCTCGTCCAAACGGGGAAACAACAAGCTTTCTACACGCTTAGCTCCGCTTGGGATTTTCGTGCCGCAGGTTTGACCGGAGCCGTCACCCGCTGCCTTATCCCCTGAAAGTTTCGCCGCGGACGCGGGGCCGTCCGACGGTTATCCCCGATTTCACTGCACCACACTATCAAAAGGCCTCGGGAACAGGGCCCCTTGGGTGATGTCTCGTTCCAGCGCATCTTCGGCCGGAATTAAGCTAATCTACTATACTTCAATTAAGCAGCGAGAGCGTATTTGTTTTCGCCAATTAAATTGTTGGAGGCCGAGATTAAAGTGCCCGCCTTCGCCCGCACTGCGTGCTTACCTGCCACCTCTACCCGCTGTCAAATCCAGTCTGGCCCGTAGATTCGGGTGGAAGATAATCCGTTGGCAAAGTTATTGATTTTTTTGTGAATGGCGAAGCGATTCCCTGGTTTTTCCTGATGATGCCCGGGAATCTGGGGAAAGGGGGGATGGCGGCGGCCGCCGGCCGGCCCTGGGCTGTGGTTGTCCCCGGGCTGCTGAAGGCGGGGGAAAGCATGTTGTTTTTGAGGGCGCTATGGAGGGGAAAAACAAAAGTAAGGATAGAAAAAACTAAAGTACTGACAGTTTTTTCTAAAGTAAGGATAGTTTTTTCTAAAGTACTGACTGTTTTTGGGGGCGGAAGGAGGCGCGCCGTTTCCGTTGCGGGACGGCGCAGGGGAGGGCCGGCAGCGCGGTGTCAGCCGGAGCGGTGCTTGCGGTAGCGTGAGGGTGTTTCGCCCATGTGGCGCACGAAGACCTTGGTGAAGTGATACTGGTCGAAGAAACCCAGTTGTTCGGCAATTTCCTTGATGCGTGCATCGGTGAAGTCGAGCAGCTGGCAGGCGCGTTGTATTTTCAACTGGTTGAAATAGTGCAGAGGGGAGCAGCCTGTGTGCTGGAGAAAGAGCTGGCCGAAGTGGGACGGGGAATAGTTAGCGCTTCGGGCGATGTCGTCGAGGGTGAGCCTTTCGCCCAGATGGCTGCGCATGTAGGCGATGGCGGTTTGTGCGAAGTCGGTGTGGCGGGTGCGCTTGATGGTGCGGAACTGTGAGATGTACCGGTAGGACGCGAGCAGGTGCCACAGGCAGGAGCTGGCGTAGCTCAGGTTGTCGGGGCTGTAACCTGTTTCCAGGTTCAGGAAGATTTCCTCGAAAAGGGTGAGGCGCTCCTGCAGCCGGGCTTCGGCGGTTTCGGTGATTTCGAAAACGTGGTTGAACATGGAGCGGAAGACGTGGCTCTGCTCGCCCGTGAAGTGAATCCAGTAGATGCTCCAGGGGTTGGTGCGTGAGGCGGCGTAGGTGTGGGGCACGCCGGCTTCGAGCAGGAAAAACTGTCCTTTCTGCACGTTTTGCCGCTGCCCGTTGATGCTGAACCATCCTTCGCCGTCGACGCAATGGATGAGGATGTGCTGGGGTGAGCCTTCGCTGCGGGTGCGGTAGTGCCCCACGGCGTTGGGATAGTAGCCGATGTCTGTCACATAGAGCAGGCGTGTCAGCTCGTTGGCGGCCTGCATTTCCTGCACGCTGCGGGGCACGACGATGGAGCGCTGGTTGAGAAATCCGTCTTTCTTGTATTCCATGACTGCTGATGGCTTGTTTTTTGCAAAAATAACAAATCATTTGTAACGTCGGGGCCGGGGTGTCCAGGATATTTCATGTTGTTGCTCACGGATATTGGTTTTTTCGTGAGCGGAACGGCTGGAAAACCGCAAATCGTGGAATTATACATTTTTTTATTCATTTTGTACATTTCGCCTTTGCCGGGATTGTTGTTACTTTGCCATCAGGGAAAAGGGAGTGTGCTTCTGGCTGCCGTTTGTGCGGGCATCGGAGTTTTCCCTTTTCATGAATCTGCTAGGAAAAACCGTAAAGAATATGGAAAACTATCATCGCCTGTTTGTTTATTTCATCTGCCTGGTTTCGGCCATGGGCGGATTGCTGTTCGGTTATGACTGGGTGGTCATCGGCGGCGCAAAACCTTTCTATGAAATCTTTTTCGGCATTGCCGGACGTCCTTCGATGCAGGCGCTGGCCATGAGCATCGCCTTGCTGGGCTGCCTGCTCGGGGCTACGATGGCCGGTTTGCTGGCCGACCGTTATGGCCGGCGGCGGCTACTCCTTTTTTCTGCGCTGGTGTTCTTCGTGTCGTCGTGGGCAACGGGGGCTGCCAATCATTTTACCGCTTTTGTGCTGGCCCGTCTGGTGGGAGGCATGGCTATCGGCCTGGCTGCCGACCTTTCGCCCATGTATATCGCCGAGGTGGCGCCCAAGGAGGTGCGCGGACGGCTGGTGACGCTCAACCAGCTGACGATTGTCATCGGCATCCTGGCAGCGCAGGTGGTCAACGTGCTGGTGGCGGAGCCGGTGCCGGAGGGTGCGGCTGCTGCCGACATTCTGGCATCGTGGAACGGCCAGACGGGATGGCGCTGGATGTTCTGGGCCGTGTGTGTGCCTTCGGGACTCTTTTTCCTGCTGGCATTGTTTATTCCTGAGAGTCCGCGCTGGCTGGCCGGCCGCGGACGCGGGGAGGAGGCTGGCCGTGTGCTGGCACGTATCGGCGGACCGGCGTATGCGGCGGCCGAACTGCAGAACTACCGGGCTGCGGGGAGTGAAGCCGGAGAAGGGGGCGCGCTGCAACTGCTCTTTTCACGGCGTATGCGGCGGGTGCTGCTCATCGGCATCGTCATTGCCATGTTCCAGCAGTGGAGCGGCACGAACGTCATCTTCAATTATGCGCAGGAAATCTTTGAGGCGGCCGGTTATGGCATTTCCGACGTGCTGATGAACATTGTCGTGACTGGCATTGCCAACCTGGTGTTTACTTTCATCGCCATTTATACGGTCGACCGGCTGGGACGCAAGCGTCTGATGCTGCTGGGCTCCATCGGGCTGGCCGGCATTTACACCTTGCTGGGCATCAGCTATTTCTTCGAACTGACCGGCTTCGTGATGATTGTCTTTGTTGTACTGGCCATCGGGTTTTATGCCATGTCGCTGGGGCCCGTCACCTGGGTGTTGCTGTCGGAAATCTTCCCCAACCGCGTACGCGGGGTGGCGATGGCTGTCTGTACGGCGGCGCTTTGGATAGCCTCGTTCCTGCTGACCTATACGTTCCCCTTCCTGAACGCGGGGCTCGGCACGGGTGGCACTTTCCTGCTTTATGCCTTCATCTGCCTGTCGGGATTTGTCTTTACGTTAAGACGTATTCCCGAAACCAAAGGCAAATCGCTGGAGGAACTGGAAAACGAGCTGACGCGTTAGCGGCATGATGGAGCGGCCGCTCTCTTGCGGCTGCGCCGACGGTCCGGGGGCCTTGCCCCGGGACGGAAGGGGCCCGGCGGGCCCGGACGGAATGAAACTTCAAAAAAACTATCAGATAAAAACTGTCATGGAAAAGATTACAGAATATTTGACCCGGAGCACTGTGCACACCTCGGAAGTGAGGGCCTGGGAAGAAACTGTGCTGTTGCCCACCTATGGCATCGGCCGGGAAGAAAAGAATCCCATCTTCCTGGAAAAGAGAGTGTATCAGGGAAGTTCAGGGTCGGTATATCCTTATCCTGTAGTAGAGAAAATCGAGGATGAAAAGCACGACCGTCCTTATCGGGCCTTCTTCCTGGAAAACGAATACATCAAGGTGATGATTCTTCCCGAACTGGGCGGGCGTGTGCATATGGCTTACGACAAGGTGAAGCAGCGCCATTTTGTTTACTACAATCAGGTGGTGAAGCCGGCGCTGGTGGGCCTTACCGGACCGTGGATCTCGGGCGGCATAGAGTTCAACTGGCCGCAGCATCACCGGCCTTCCACCTTCCTGCCCACCGATTGCAGCATAGAGGAGTTTCCCGACGGAAGCAAAACCGTTTGGTGCAGCGAAGTGGAGCGCATGTTCCGCACCAAGGGCATGGCCGGCTTCACGCTTTATCCGGGCAAGGCCTATATCGAAATCAAGGGGAAAGTGTATAACCGTACTCCCTTCCCGCAGACCTTCCTGTGGTGGGCCAATCCGGCCGTTGTGGTCAACAAGGACTACTATTCCGTTTTCCCGCCCGACGTGAATGCGGTTTTCGACCACGGCAAGCGCGATGTATCCACCTTCCCCATCGCCACGGGAACGTATTATAAAATGGATTATTCCTCGGGAGTGGACATTTCCCGTTACAGCAATATCCCGGTGCCTACCTCCTACATGGCCGTCAACTCGCGCTACGACTTTGTGGGCGGTTATGACGAAAGTGCCGGTGCCGGTCTGCTGCATGTGGCCGACCACCATGTGAGCGTGGGCAAGAAACAGTGGACGTGGGGCCACGGCGACTTTGGCCGTGCCTGGGACCGCAATCTGACCGATGAGGACGGGCCTTATATTGAACTGATGACGGGCGTATATACCGACAACCAGCCCGACTTCACGTGGCTGCAGCCCTACGAGGAAAAGTCGTGGGTGCAGTATTTCATGCCTTACCAGCAGGTGGGACGTGTGAAAAACGCGACCCGTGATGCGGTCGTGAATCTGGAACCTGCGGCAGCCGGCAGCTACAGGGTGACGGTCTATACTACCGCCGCCCACGGAGAAGTGCGCGTTTGCCTGAAAAACGTGGCAACGGGGCAGGTGTGTCTGGATGTGATGACACCGGTTTCGCCTGCGCAGCCTTATGCAACCTGTGTGAAGACGGGCGAGGCGGACGGATTCGACCTGGAGCTGTCGGTCTATGACAGTACCGGCCGCCTGCTGGTGGCTTATCGGGCCGAGCGTCCGGAACTGAAGCCGATGCCCGAACCCGCCAAGGCGGCACTCGCCCCCAAGGACATCGCCCACCAGGAACAGCTCTTCCTGACAGGACTCCACCTGGAGCAGTACCGCCACGCCACATACGACCCGATGGATTATTACCGCGAGGCGCTGCGCCGCGACGAAGGCGATGTGCGCTGTAACAATGCAGTGGGTCTCCTGTTGCTGCGCAAGGGGCGTTTTGCTGCCGCACAGCCTTATTTTGAACGGGCTGTCCGTACACTGACGGAGCGAAACCCGAACCCGTATGACGGTGAGCCTTACTATAACCTGGGATGGGCGAAGAAGATGCAGGGCGACAACGACGGTGCCTACGAAGCTTTCTATAAGGCAACCTGGAATGCCGCATGGCAGGATGCCGCATTCTTCGGGCTGGCGCAGATAGACATGGCGCGCGGCAACTACGCGGAGGGACTCGACCATGTGGACCGTTCGCTCCATCGCAACTGGACACATCACAAGGGACGTCAGCTGAAGGCTTCCTTCCTGCGCAAGATGCACGAATATGACAGGGCCGAGGCGCTGATTGACGAATCGCTCGCCATGGACCGCTTCAACATGGGCTGCCGCTTCGAACGTTATTTGCTGAATCTTGAGAAAGGCGACACCCGCCGGGCTGCTGAGGAGAAGGAGCAAATCTGCGTCCTCATGCGCGATGCGGTGCATACCTATCTGGAATATGCGCTGGATTATGCGGCGGCCGGACTCTATGAAGAAGCCGCCCGCTGGCTGGATTTCCTGGCCGGGAAAGAGGGGCAGACTTATCCTGTGGTCGTGTATGCCCTGGGCTATTTTGCTCATCAGCAGGGACAGGAAGAAACCGCAGCCGCTCTCTATCGCAAGGCCGAAACCCTTTCGCCCGACTATTGCTTCCCCAACCGTCTGGAGGAAATTCTCATACTGGAGGATGCCATGCGGCTGAATCCCGAGGGTGCCCGTGCACCTTACTATTTGGGCAATTTCTGGTATGCGGCCCGGCAATATGAACAGGCTGTCGACTGCTGGAACCGTTCGGCCGCACTGGACGGTAAGTTCCCTACCGTGTTGCGTAACCTGGCTTTGGCCAATTACAATAAGCTGGGACGTCCCGACGAGGCTGTGCGCCTGCTCGAAAAGGCTTTTGCGCTCGATCCCACGGATGCGCGCATACTCATGGAACTTGACCAGCTCTACAAAAAGCGCCGTATGCCCCATCGCCAGCGGCTGGATTTCCTGGAACAGCATCGCGAACTTGTGGAACAGCGGGACGACCTCTGTGTGGAGCGCATCACGCTTTACAACCAGTTGGGCGACTATACGACGGCTTGCCGCCTGCTGGCGGAACGAAAGTTCCATCCCTGGGAGGGAGGTGAAGGCAAGGTGACCGGGCAGTTCGTCTTTGCGCACGTAGAGAAGGCCAAGCAGTACCTTTCCGGCAAACAGTATGAGAAAGCCTTGCACGAGTTGAAACTGACGGAGACCTATCCGGAAAATCTGGGTGAAGGAAAACTCATCAACGCCGAAGAAAATGACGTATACTACTGGATGGGATGTGCCTACGAAGGTATGGAGAACCGGCAGGAAGCCCGCCGCTGTTTTGAATGTGCCACCAAGGGCTCGGCAGAGCCGGCCATCGCGTTCTTTTATAACGACCAGCAACCTGACAAAATATTCTATCAGGGACTGGCCTGGCGGAAGCTTGGCGATGAGGCCAGGGCACGGAGCTGTTTCCACCGTCTGATCAGTCACGGCGAGAAGCATTATTTCGACCAGGTGAAGATTGATTATTTTGCCGTATCTTTGCCCGACCTCCTTATCTGGGATGATGACCTGGCTTTGCGCAATCGCATCCACTGTCTGCTGGTGGAGGGGCTCGGACATCTGGGACTGGGCAACCGCGAAAAGGCACGGCAACTTTTGCAGGAGGTGGTGAGCCTTGATATCAACCATCAGGTGGCTGCACGGTTGCTGGCCATGTGCGGAAAAAAATGACTGTTGGCCGGCGAAAGCGAAAAAAAGAAAAAAAGATAACTGAAACGAAATATGAGAAGAGCGATATTTTCATTGTTGGCCGGTGTGGCGCTGCAAACCTCTGCACAAATGGCAACGTTGGACCTCTCGGGCACCTGGAGGTTCCAGACGGACCCGATGGGGTTTGGCATGACACCGGGTTCGGAACTTTATTTGTCCAGACTGGCTGAAACCATATCTCTGCCGGGCACGATGGATGAAGGCGGAAAGGGCTTGCCGAATGCGGCCCGTTATGTCGACCGTCTGTCCCGCAAGTTCGAATATTGCGGTGCTGCCTGGTATCAGCGGGAACTGACTGTGCCCGAAGCCTGGAAGGGCAAGCAATTGGTGTTGAACCTTGAGCGTTGCCATTGGGTAACGACAGTCTATGTGGACGGTAAACGAGTCGGAACAGAAGAGCGGTTGAGTACGCCCCACCGTTTCGACCTCACGGCGGCACTCACCCCCGGGCTTCACACGCTTACGGTGTGTGTGGACAATCGTCTGAAATATCCCATGGACCAGTGGAACCACGGTACGACTGAGTACACCCAGACCAACTGGAACGGCATGGTGGGCGATTTGAAGGTGGAGGTTTACGACCCGGCACGCATCACGGCGTTGCGCACATATCCCGATTTGCAGCAGCAGGCCGTGCGCCTGAAAATCGACCTGAACAATGCCACCGGAAAGGCGCGCAAAGGCCGTTTGCAACTTGAACTCCGTGAAAAGGCAGGGCAGAAGACTGTGGCTACTGCCGCGCACGATGTGGAGTTGGCCAAAGGCAGGCAGACCTGGAGCGGCACGCTTGCCCTGGGCAAGGAAATGAAACTGTGGGACGAATTCTCTCCCTTCCTCTATGAGGTAAAGGCAACGCTGACCACCGATTCCACCGCAGACGAGCGCACCGTGCGTTTCGGCATGCGTGAGGTGGAGCGCGGGGCGCACCATGTGCGGCTCAACGGCCGTGACATCCATTTGCGCGGAGCGCTCGACTGTTGCGTCTTTCCCCGTACCGGCTATCCGGCCATGCAGCCGGATGAGTGGCGCCGCATTTTCTCCACGGTAAAGGAATACGGCATGAATCATGTGCGTTTCCATTCCTGGTGTCCGCCTGAAGCGGCTTTTGAGGCAGCCGACGAAGTGGGCATCTATCTGCAGGCCGAACTGCCGATGTGGATTAAGGATGTGGGCAAATACCCGGCACGCCGCGATTTCTTTGAGAAGGAACTTTATGCCGTGCTGGAAGAATATGGAAACCATCCCTCCTTCCTCCTGATGTGCAACGGGAATGAGAACGAAGGGGACTTTGCTGTGCTGGAGGACCTCATACAGAAGGGCCAGCGCCATGACAACCGCCATCTTTATTCCGCTTCGACAGCCCGAACCCATGTCAAGTCCGACGAGTTCTACGTGTCGCACGTCAGTCCCAAGGGCGGAATCACCGTCTACGAAGGTATTCCGTCGACCGACTGGGACAAGGACGCGACGTCCGACATCGACTGCCCGGTCATCGCCCATGAAACCGGCCAGCGGTGCATGTATCCCAATTTCAAGGAGATGTCGAAATATACGGGAGTGCTGCAGCCGCGCAACTTTGAAGTGTTCCGGGAGCGTTTGACGCGCAACGGCATGCTCCATCAGGCCGAAGACTTTTTCCGGGCCACCGGCGCACATACCGTGCTGCAATATAAGGAAGTGAACGAGTCGCTGCTCCGCACGCGCAAGTCCGGCGGTTTCCAGTTGCTAGGACTTTCCGATTTCCCGGGGCAGGGCAGTGCCTATGTGGGCATTCTCGATGCCTTTTGGGAAAGCAAGGGCCTTGTGACGCCCGAAAAATTCCGCGAATCGTGTGCGCCGACCGTTCTGCTGGCCCGAATGCCCAAGCGTGCCTATAGCAACAGTGAAAACTTTGAGGTCCGCCTGGAGGTGTATCACTACGGGCAGTATCCCATCCGCAAGGGAAAACTGGAATGGACGCTGGTCAGCGAAACGGGTGAGGCCGTCGGAAAGGGTACATTGAAGACTCCCGCCATCCCGTGTGCTACCGTCGATTCGCTGGGGGCAGTCAGTGTGCCGCTCGGTGCGGTGAAGAAGGCCGGAAAGCTGACGCTGCATGCCCGCTTGGGCGATTATCACAATGAGTGGGACATCTGGGTGTATCCGTCCGACTTGCCCGAGGCATCCGGCAACTATGTGTTTGCCCGTTCCTATGACGATCAGGTGCGTTCGGCCCTCGCAGCCGGAAAGAGTGTGCTTCTTGTGCCCCGGCAGATGAAGGGCCGGCGTACGCGCTTTGCCAGTCATTTCTGGAATCCCATCATGTTCAAATGGAATCCGCTGATTGTCGGTACGCTCATCTCGCGGCAGCATCCCGCCTTCGCCGATTTCCCCACGAGCTACTATGCGGACTGGCAGTGGTGGGACATCCTCAATCACGCGGCAGCCATGGAACTTGACGGAATTGGCCTGACGCCGGTCATCCAGAGCATTGATTCCTATGAAACCAACCACAAGTTGGGCATAGCCTTTGAAGCCCGTGTGGGCAAAGGACGCATCTTCGTGCTGAATGTGGACATCGAAAAGGATGCAGCCAAGCGCCTGGCCACCCGCCAGCTGCTGTATTCCGTGCGGCAGTATGTGGGCTCGGAGCGGTTCCGTCCGTCCGACGAACTGCAGCTGTTCGAACTCGACCGCCTGTTTTCCGACAAAGTGACGGGCAACCAGATTCAGCAGAACAATGCAGCCATCCGCCAGTTGCTGAACCAATAAACATTATACTCTCTTCAGAAGGGCTTCTGCCTCCAGCCGTGAAAGGCTGGGGGAGGGAAGCCCCTTTTGCCGTAATAAAAATCTTTGCAGATGAAGAAGAACCGGAAAACCGTTTGGGAACTGTGTAGCCGAAGCTTGTTGCTGATGGCCGGCTTCGTGTGTTCCTGTGCAGCGCTGGCGCAGTCGGTGCTGCTGAATGACAGTTGGGAATTCCAGCGCCTGCGCACGTCGGTGCCCGTGGGCGAAGTCCGCAATCAGGGCAGCGACTGGAATTCGCAGTTCAACGTGGAGCATGTGGCCAAGAACAATTTTACGTGGCTGTTGCCCGACAAAGTCGTGGAAGAGGAGTCCGGCCAGCTGGCTGCCGGCTCCTGGGAGCAGGTGAGGCTGCCCCATACGCCCTTTGTGGAGCCGCTTGTCGTGCAGCACCAGTGGCAGGGCATTTGCTACTACCGCCGCAAGCTCCATCTCGACGCGCTGCCTGCCGGCCGGCAGTGGTGGCTGGAATTGGAAGGCGCCATGCAGCTGGCCGACCTGTGGATTAACGGCCGGCACGTTGCGCAGCACGCGGGCGGATATACTCCTTTCGTGGTTGATGCCACCCCATGGTTGCGCGCCGGCGACAACGAGCTGCTGGTGCGGCTCGACAATCGTGACAATGCGCTCATTCCGCCGGGAAAGCCGCTCAACCGTCTGGACTTCTGTTATTATGGCGGGCTCTATCGTGACGTGCGGCTCATTGTCAAGCCGGATTTGTATATCACACACCCCATTCTGGCCAACCGTGTGGCCGGTGGCGGCATCTTCGTGACTTATCCGCAGGTCAGCAGGGAACGGGCCGAGGTGCTGGTGCGCACCGGCGTTGGAAACCGCAGCGCGGCCGAGCAGCAGGTGGAGGTGCGCCACACCCTGTATGAGTGGAGCCGGAAGGGGGGCCACGGGCGTAAAGTGGCAGTTGCCCTCCAGCGCTATGTGCTGCTGCCCCGGGCACAGCAGGAGCAGGAACAGCGCCTGCTGGTGGAGCAGCCGCGCCTCTGGTCGCCCGATTCGCCGCAACTCTACAGCCTGCTGACGGAGGTAGTGGCCGACGGCCGCACCGTCGACAGTGAGGAGACGCGCATCGGCATCCGCCGCATCGAAATGAGCCGCGAAAAGGGGTGCCTCATCAACGGGCAGTCGTTGCGCCTGGTGGGCTGTAACCGTCACATGGAATATCCCTATGTGGGCAATGCGCTGAGCGATGCCGCCCAGTTCCGCGACATGTGGCAAATCCGCCAGAATGGGTTCAACGTGGTGCGCCTGGGGCATTATCCGCAGGACGTGTCGGTGCTTGAGGCCTGCGACGAACTGGGACTGCTGGTGATTGAGCCCATCCCCGGTTGGCAGTTCTTCAACCGTGCCCCTCTCTTCACGGATCTGACCTATCGCGATGTGCGGCACCTCATCCGCCGCGACCGCAACCACCCCTGCGTGCTGATGTGGGAAACTACGCTCAATGAGTCGTGGCCGCCCGACGCCTGGAAGGACGGCGCGGTGAGCGTGGCGCATGAAGAATATCCCGGCGACCAGTGCTTCACCTCGGGCGACGCCTATGGCTATGACGGTTTCGACGTTTGCTATAACGACTGGCAGGAAGGATTCCATCGCCCCAACCGTACCCGGAAACCCGGCTTTATCCGGGAATATTATGACTATGAGTTCGGAGGCCATTACAGCACGACGCGCATCGGCATCCGGCAGGGCGAGCGCGCGTTGCGGCAGAATCTCTGGAACGCCCAGTGGTCGCACAACCGCTATCGTGCCGGCTACCCTCACACCATGGGAGATGCCGTGTGGAGCATGTACGACTACAACCGGGGCGGCAGCGACAATATTTGCGAAAGCGGCATGGCCGACCTTTTCCGCCGGCCCAAATTCAGTTTGCCCTTCTTCCGCACTCAGATGGCGGCGGGCAGCTGGACGCCCGCAGGAGCCATGCCCTATGAGTTGTTTATAGCTTCGTGGTGGACCGCCGCTTCGCCCGACACCGTGCAGGTGCTGGGAAATGTCGACGAGGTGGAGTTGCGGCTGAACGGCCGTCCGGTGGGCCGGAAGCGCGCCGACAGCGGGCCGTCGACGGATTATGTGCCGTCGGCCGACGGAGGCAACTGCGAGCACCTGGCTTTCCCGCCCTTTACGTTCATGCAGGTGCCCAGGGAGCCGGGCGAACTCGAAGCCGTGGGCTACGTCGGGGGGAAAGCAGTGGCGCGGTGCAGGGTGCGGACGCCGGAAGAGCCGGCCGCGCTTGCGATAGACTATTTTGAAAGCGGCCGTCCTGCCGAAACCAACGACCTGCTCCTGGTTCATGTGCGTCTGGTGGACGGACGGAGAACCACCGTTCCCGAAAACGGGCGGGAAGTCAGGCTGCAGGTGAAAGGCGGCACTGTGGTGGGGCCCTCCGCGGTGGCCACCGAGGCCGGCATCGCTTCTTTCCTGGTGCGCACGGCGCAGCAGCGCCGGCTGAAAGTGGAGGCCGTCTGCGGCAATTTCACGAAAGGCAGGAGTTGGGTTCTGAAAAAATAAGCATATATTTGCATTATTGATTTCTGGAGATTAACAACCTTATCAACTAAAACATTTTTACGACTATGAAAAAAGCATGGTATTTGTGTGGCTGTCTGGCCCTGGCGTCCTGCGGTTCCGGCATGGATACGGTGGTGGAGCCTTCTTCTTCCGACCTCGTTTTCACCGAACTGGCCAAGACCTGGGATGAAGCCGTGCCTTTGGGCAACGCCACGGTGGGTGCACTGGTGTGGCAGAAGGGCGACGCGCTCCGCTTCTCGCTCGACCATACCGATTTGTGGGACTTGCGGGAGACGCCCGGATTCAAGGGCGATACGTTCAGCTTCGAATGGGTGAAGGAACATATCCGCAACAACGACTACGGCAAGGTGCAGGCGGCCTTCGACGCTCCATACGACGCATTGCCGGCTCCGTCAAAAATCCCCGGCGCCGCCCTGGAGTTTCCCATCGATTCGCTGGGACAGCCCGCGTCCGTGCGCCTTTTCCTGAACAATGCGCTTTGTGAGGTGGACTGGGGCAACGGCGTGACGCTGCAGACCTTTGTGCATGCCACCGAGCCCGTGGGCTGGTTCGTGTTCCGGAATCTGGATGCCGACATCGAGCCCCGGCTCATTACGCCTACCTATGCCACAGGCGATGAAAAGGACAACTCCGCGTCGCATTCCGGACCGGCCCTGCAGAGGCTGGGCTACGAACAGGGGAAAGTGGTGCGTGACGGCAACACCCTGTCCTATCATCAGAAAGGATATGATGACTATTATTATGACGTCGTGGTGCGCTGGGAGCGCAAGGGCAAGGACGTGTATGGCGTGTGGAGCATATCCACGGCACTCAACGGGGACAAGGCGGCCGACGAAGTGACCGACGCCATCGGCCGCGGCTGGAAGAAGGATTATGCCGCGCATATGGACTACTGGACCCCTTATTGGGAGGCATCCTCCGTCAGCCTGCCCGACAGCGTCCTGCAGAAGCAGTATGACAACGAGATGTACAAGTTCGGCTCTGCTTCGCGGGAGCATTCTTCGCCCATTTCGCTGCAGGCCGTGTGGACGGCCGACAACGGTAGCCTGCCGCCCTGGAAAGGCGACTACCATCACGACCTCAACACGCAGCTGAGCTACTGGCCGGCCTATACGGGCAATCATCTGACCGAAGGGCTGGGCTATCTCAACACGCTGTGGGACCAGCGTGACGTGTACAGGCGCTACACGAAGAGCTATTTCGGTGTCGACGGACTGAATGTGCCGGGAGTGGCCACGCTGACGGGCGAGCCCATGGGCGGCTGGATACAGTATTCCATGTCGCAGACGGTGAGCGCCTGGCTGGCCCAGCATTTCTATCTGCACTGGAAATATTCTGCCGACCGCACCTTCCTCAGCGAGCGCGCCTATCCTTTCCTCAAGGAGGTGGCCACGTTCCTGGAGCAGATTTCCATGGTCGACAGCACCGGAGTGCGCCGGCTGGAATTCTCGTCGAGCCCCGAGATTTTCGACAACTCCATCAACGCCTGGTTCAAGACCATGACCAACTACGACCTGGCACTCATGCGCTTTGCCTTCAAGGCGGCTGCCGAACTGGCCGGGGAACTGAAACTGGCCGACGAGGCTGCCCACTGGAGCCAGGTGCTCGCACAGTTGCCCGACTATGAACTTGACGCCGACGGCGCGCTGGCCTTTGCCAAGGGATTCCCCTATGCCGGCTCCCACCGCCACTTCTCCCATGCCATGGCCTTCCATCCGCTGGGGCTGATTGACTGGAGCGACGGCGAAAAGGCGCAGTCGGTTATCCGTGCCACGGTGAAGAAACTGGAGGACTATGGCCCCGACTATTGGACGGGCTACAGCTACAGCTGGCTGGGCAACATGTATGCCCGCATGTTCGACGGGGCGAAGGCAGCCGAGGCGCTGCGCACCTTTGCCCAGTGCTTCTGCCTGAAGAATACGTTCCATGCCAACGGCGACCAGAGCCGCAGCGGCAAGTCGCTGTTCCTCTACCGTCCCTTCACGCTCGAAGGCAACTTTGCCTTTGCCTCCGGCATCCAGGAGATGCTGTTGCAGAGCCATAGCGGCGTGGTGCGCGTCTTCCCCGCCATTCCTGCCGACTGGAAGGACGTTTCGTTCCGTCAGCTCCGCGCCATGGGGGCCTTCCTCGTTTCGGCCCGCATGGAGGGCGGCAAGGTGACCTCCGTGGTGGTGGAATCGGAAAAGGGCGGTGACTTCAAATGGCTCTCTCCCTTCAGCGGCAAGGTGGAAACCTGCCCGATGAAGGCCGGTGAAACCCGCGAATTCAAGGCCTGACGCTTCTCTCCCGGCCAGCCTTGCCGGCGGGCCGGGGACACTGCAAAAACAGTCAGTACTTTCGGAAAAACAGTCAGTACTTTCGGAAAAACAGTCAGTACTTTAGAAAATTCTCTCAGTACTTTAGAAAATCCGAAAGTACTGACTGTTTTTTTGCCCTTTCCGGCAGGACAGCCTTGTCCTGTTGACGGGGAAAATGCAAAAAGAGGGGCGGGGGCTTTGCGGACAGGAAGAAAAATGTACATTTGCAGCCATAAAAGGAGAAAACAACCGCATCATGACCGTTTATCGAAAACAGTATACCGTGGTGGCTTCGGATATGGATGTCACCTATCGCATGACTCCCAATGCCGTCATGCTTTATTTTCAGGATGCCTTTGCCCGTTGCCTCACGGCATGCCGGCTGGCGGCCTTCGACCTTGTGCAGCAGCAGTTGCTTTGGGTTATTACGGGGTTTGAGGTGGACTATTGCGGCGAGCGGCCGCTCTGGTCCGATGAGATTGGGGTGGAAATCCGCTTTTCTGCCATTACGCCGGTGCGCACGTATGTGTCTTTCCGGCTGTATGATGCGCACAACGGGCTGTTTGCCGAGGGCAACAGTTGCTGGGTGCTCATCAACAGCGTGACGAAGCGCCCCTGTGCCGTGCAGCCGCTGCTGGCCGCAGCCGGCATTACTGCCGACGGAGAGGAGGCACCCGCCATGGACTGGCTCGCCGGCCGGCCCGGGAGTCCCGTTTTTGAGGTGAAGCATCAGGTGAACGTGACCGACCTCGACTTCAACGGGCACGTGTGCAACCGGAGCTATCTGTCCATCGCCATGGCCACTGCGCCGCTCGACTTTGTGCGCAGTGCCGTGCCCCGTCAGCTGAAAATCCGCTTTCTGCGCGAGGCTTTCATGGGCGAGGAACTGACCTGCAGTGTGTTCAGCTCGCCGGCAGAGCCGCTTACCTATTGGCATGAAATCGGCAACGCACAGGGGAAAGCCGTGTGCAGCATCTGTTCCCGGTGGGAGCCGGTGGGCGCAGGAGGATTGCGTGACGTGGCCGAACTGGTGACCCGTTGAGCCGGTTGACAGGCGTGACGGATAAGCAGCCGGCCGGGGGCCGCCGCCGAAACTTTGGTTTCCGCGACGGCCCCCGGCCGGTTTGTGTGGCATCTGTGCCCTGGTGTTCTTACTTTTTCTTCGGTGAAGAGAGGATGCTGCGATAGCGGGCGTCGTCACACAGAATGGTGAGTGCCTCCTGCAGGTCCTTGTCATGAGGCAGGAAGTATTCAATGGCCCCCTTCTCATAATAGTTGCTGCGGAGAATGGCCATGTCGACCAATTGTCTGATTTCCTTTTCCCAGTGCTTGAAGTCGTGCTCCTCGTTGTGCACGAGCTTGGCTTCCAGCGCATCAAATTCGGCCTTGGCCACCTCGCCGTAGCCTTCCCGTTCGGCAATCTTGCGGAGCAGGCTGAGCGCATTGCGGCTCTGGCTGTCGTAAGTGAACTTTTCCTGCTTCAGGAAGGCTCTGAAGTCGGCGTAGTCCTGGTCGCTGATGTGAAACTGGGAGGGCGACGCGATGGATTTGTGGGTATTGCTGTATTTCACCGAATAGTCGAAGAGCGGGAAGGACAGTTCCAGGGCTGTGAGCAGGCTGGGAAGGCTGTCGGCTTCGATGATGACGTCGGGGGTGATGCCGCCGCCGTCGCGTACCGGGCGGCCGGCTGCCGTGTGGAATTCCTTTGACAGGCTGTCCGGACGGAATTTGGGCATGCCGTTGCTGAACTCATAGGCCTGGATACACCGGCCGCTGGGGATGTAGTATTTGCTGGTGGTCAGCTTGAGCGCCGTCTGGTAGTCGAGCGGGCGCGACTGCTGCACGAGTCCTTTTCCGTAGGTGCGGCGGCCCAGCACAATGGCCCGGTCGTAGTCCTGCAGCGCTCCACAGGTGATTTCGGCCGCTGAGGCCGTTCCGAAGTCGGTCAGGATGGCCAGCGGAATCTGTGTGTCCCAGGGTTCCTGGCGGGTTTTGTAGGTGGCGTTCATCTGGGGCAGTTTTCCCTTGATGCTGACCACGGGCAGTCCTTTCGGGATGAAGAGATTGACGATGTTGACCGCCTCCAGCATCAGTCCGCCGCCGTTGTCGCGCAGGTCGAGGATGAGGCGCCTGGCGCCTTTTTCTTTCAGAGATTCGAAGGCATGGCGCACGTCGCGTGAGGTGTTTTCCGTATATCCGTTCAGCAGCACGTAGCCCACGCTGTCGGCCAGCAGGCCGGTATAAATGACGCTGGGCAGGGAAATGTTCTTGCGTGTGATGCTGAAGTGGAGGCTGTCGGCCACATAGGGGCGCTTGACGACAATGTTGAGCGTGGTGCCGGGGTCGCCGCGCAGGGCGTTGCTCACCTCGCTGGAATACTCGCCGCGGTCGCGCTTGCCGCAAACGCCGATATCCTTGCCGTCGATGCTCAGGATGATGTCGCCGCGGCGCAGTCCGCCTTCGGCGGCCGGCATGTGTTCGTAGGGGTCGGAAATGACGCAGCGGTCGGCGGCCTTGTTATAGGAAATCAGTGAGCCGATGCCGGCGTATTTTCCGGTGGTCATCTGTTTGAGTTCGTCAACCTTTTCTTCGTTGTAATAAACCGTGTAGGGGTCGAGCTGCGCCAGCATGTAGTTAATGGCGTTTTCGATTTGCTTGCTGGCGTCGAGCGTATCGACGTAATACTGGTCGAGCTGTCGGTAGAGCGTGTTGAAAATTTCCAGTTGCCGGGTAACTTCGGCGTTGTGCTCGCTGTTTTGTGCGGCCGCGGGGAGCAGTCCCAGGCAGGCGAGCAGGCAGCAGATGATTTTTTTCATAGGTCGGGGGATGGGGGAAATGGGCCGCCCCAGCGGGCGGCGGAGAATATTTTCGATTGTCGGTCAGGAGGTTAGCGAATCTGTTCCCGGATGGAAGTCCAGGCGCTTTCAGGCAGTTCGGAGCCGATGACCTGGATGACTTCACCCGCAAGCAGGCTGCCGTTGTAGAGGCAGTCGATGAGCGGAAGTCCGGCAGCATGTCCGTAAAGGAAACCGGCGGCAAAAAAGTCGCCCGCAGCTGTAGTGTCGACCACGCAAGGCACGTCGGTGGCCGGGTGGTGCGCCGTTTCGCCGGCACAGCAGGCCATGGCGCCGGCCTTGCCGATTTTGACAACTGCCACTTCGCAGATGTTGCCCAGCATACCGAGGGCTTCCTGCGGTTCGCGGCCGGTGAAACTGTAGGCTTCCTCCTCGTTGGCGAAGACGATGTCGGTCTTTTCGAGCAGGTAGCCAAAAAAGTCGCGGTCGCCTTCCACAATGTTGTAGCTGGCCAGGTCGAGGCAGACTTTCAGTCCTGCGCCGTGCGCCATGTCGACGGCGCATTCGATGAGGTCGTGATTCTGCACCAGATAGCCCTCAATGAAGAAATAGCCGTATCCGTCAAACCACTCGCGGCGCATGTCGTCGGCTGTGAGGCATGCGGCCGCACCCAGGTAGGTGCCGAAGGTGCGCTGTCCGTCGGGAGAAATGAAAGTGGAGGCAACGCCTGTGGGGTGTATGTCGCAGAGCAGATGCGGGCTGATGCCGCGCCGGCGGCAGTTGTCGGCGAAGAAACGGCCGTTTTCATCGTCCGAAATCTTACCGATGAAGGCGGGCGATGCACCCAGATTGGCCAGTGCCAGCATGACGTTGCCGGCGGAACCGCCGGTGGCCCGTCTGACTTCCATTCCGGCCATCCGTTCGCACAGACTGCGGTAACGGTCGGTGTCGATGAGTTGCATGGAACCTTTGGGGAGCTGGAGCTCGTCAAGCAGGCTGTCGTTGGGGATTTTTACCAGGGCATCCACCAGCGCATTTCCTATTCCGATGATTTTTTTCCTCATTTTTGTGCAATTTTCTTGCAAAGATATTGTTTATTTCAAAAATAACCATTACTTTTGCATCGCATTTCCGAAAAAAAGCAACGATAGCGTTGCGGAAAACTGCTTCAGTAGCTCAGTTGGTTAGAGCACCTGACTGTTAATCAGGGGGTCGTTGGTTCAAGCCCATCCTGAAGCGCAAAATTCGGAATGCAAATTGCTTCAGTAGCTCAGTTGGTTAGAGCACCTGACTGTTAATCAGGGGGTCGTTGGTTCAAGCCCATCCTGAAGCGCTAATCAGGGAAAAAGGTTGTCGGTTATATCGCTGACAACCTTTTTTCGTTGTTGCGGCTTTTCCGCCGGAAGCATCGTTACCTTGTAAGAAGGAAGGGAACCGCAGTCGCGACTTTCCTTTTTCTTTGGCAGACGGCAGAGCGGACGCCGAAGAACGGCAAACGCCCCGAAACGCTGTAACGTTTCGGGGCGTTTGCCGTTCTGTTATTTCGTGCCGACATGCAGGTGGAGCGTTTGTCCGTCTTTTATCCGGTAGGCGTGTTCTTTTCCGTTTTCAATGAGGCGTACGGAAAGTTTGCCTTCCGGCAGACGTTCCACTTCAATGTCGAAAAGGCTGCCGAAGGCGGCAATCCGGCGCAGGTGCATGCCAGGCCAGGCTTCCGGCAGGCGGGGAGTCAGGTCGAATTGCCGGAAGCCGGTGGGGCGTATGCCGAAAAGCCCTTCCGTGATGATGCGGGCATAGAGCGCACTTTCGGCCGAAAGATGGCGCTGGTTGCCTTCGGGCCATGCTTCAATGGCATAAGGCACGTGCTCGCCGAGCAGGCGGGTGCGCGAGTAGGCGGAGAGGTAGGGAAGTCCTTTTTCGGTGGCTCCAACGGCCAGTACGCCGCGCAGGGCGTAGAGGGTGGAGCGGTCCCAGAAGGTTTTGCTGCCGGCTGCAGTCAGCAGGCCGTCGGCAGTCCACAGATGGGGGGAGAACAGAGCCTGGATGGTGCCTTCGGCGCGTTCGTCAATGCCGACGGTGAGCGGAATGCATATCCAGGACCGCAGAACGTCGTTGCCCGCGTAATAACGGTAGGTGTCGAATCCCTCCATGCGCCAGCCGAAATGTTTTTCAATGTTCCGGCGCAGCTGTTCCGCTTGCTTCAGATAGCTGCGGTGCTGCCCTTTGCCCAGTTCCTTGGAAAGCATGGCGGCGGAGCGTAGTGCGTCGTAGTAGAGCGAGGAGGTGCAGAGGTTGGCTTTCCCGGCGGGAAAACGGTTCTCCAGTTCGTCGCAGTCGGAAGCCACCACTCCGTCGCTGTTGAGTTGCCGGCGGCAGTATTCCAGACACCATTCGATGAGCGGCCAGAGCTGTTCCGCTTCCTTCTGGTCCCCCCGCGCGAGTGCATAGCGTCCTGCACCGTAGGCAATCATGGCTGCGTCGCCGCGGTCGCCGGCCCCATTCCATATATCCTTGCCCTCGGCGATGATGGAGCTGGGGATGGGCTTCCATTCCGGGTTGATGAACCGTGCAAAATGGCGATAGGCATTCAGAGCCGACGCATTGCCGTAGGCGTAGCCCACGAAGGGGAAGAAGGGGTTGGCGTATTCTGCCTGGTCGTTGGCCCAGATGGCGGCATAGTAGGACTCGCCGCCCGGTCCGTGCATGGGCCCGCCTTCGGTTTCGTAGATGCTTTCGCAGGCGCGTATTTTGGAAAAGGCAAACAGACGGTCGATGACGGAGTCGGGAGTTTCGAGCACGAGTGTTCCCATCCATTCGTTGACCAGTTGTTGCCGGCGCTCCAGTTCCCGTGCTGGAAGAATTTCCGGCTCCGGTTCTCCGGGTGCGGTGGCTGCGGTGTAGGCGGCGAAGCGGAGGGTGTCGCCGGGTGCGATGCTGTAATGGCCGCCACCTTCAACGGCCTGAATGATGCGGTAGGAGCCGTCAACGCCCTGTTCGGCCGGCGTGGTGCTGATTTGTCGTGTTTCCGGAATTTCAACCAGCAGGTTCCGTTTGCCGAGATTGACCATTCTGTAGAGTTCTATGAGGGCAGGCCGTTCGGTCGAAGGGAGATAGCGGCGGGTAAGTTCCCATTTTTCATTATCGCTTTTTCCATACTGGCTGGTTACGGTAAGCAGTCCTTTCAGGTGAACCGACTGCACCTGTTCGCCGGCAGGGCTGTATCCGTTGACGGTCACGGCATCGAGCGGGTCCCAGTTGTAACGCCTCATCAGGCTGGCGTGGGTGTTGTTGGGCACGGTGCGGAGCAGGGGCCATACCATGCTTTTGTTGACGGTGAAGCTGCCGTCGGCTTCGACGCCGTATCGGAGCACGACGGAGACGCTGCGTCCGCTCATTTCGATATGGTCGTGATGGGGCAGGCGCTTTTCGGTGTTCCAGACGATGCCGCCGTCATCGGCCAGCTGCCAGCGGAGTTGAGCGTGGGCTGCCGGAAACGTCAGAAAGGCGAGTGCGCAGCAGGCTGCTTTGTAAAGACATTTGTCCGCACCGTGGATTCGTCCGATCCGCAGTTTCCTGAGGAAACCGGTGCTTTCCCGGATTTTCATTCGTAGCGGACGCTCTTGCGGGCAGCCGGTGTTTTCCTTCGTGAGGGCATCCCTGAAGAAATCAGAAACGGAGAAAGGGTTTTGAATGTTTTTCATAGATATCGGATTTATTTTTTTGTGAAAATAAAAATGGATTCATTCTCTGTGTTGAGGCTGTCTTTCCTGCGGAAAATGGAAACCGTGAAGTGGCCGGTACAGTTTTTTCGTGGTTATGCATGGACAAATTTTGTTTTGTCCGGTAATTGGAGAGGAAATATGCCTTTTGTGCGTTCAACAATGTTTGTGCAATACAAAATTAGAAAATAAAAAGCAACGGACGAATAAGTATATGGATTAAAAAACGCTGTGGTTCTCGGCTTGCAGCCGGGCGGGTGTTTCGCTGATGGAAAATGAGAGAAATAAGTGAAAGGTACAAAAAGTAAAAAGATGACAAAAAGTAAAAACACCGTTTATTCGTACAAAAGTTGTATAGTTTTGTACAAAAGTGTTAGATGGAAATGCAAAAACTCTCTACTTTTGCATCAACAACAGCGGGTAATAGCGATTACCTGTTACACATACCAATAGTATATCAAATAGAATTTAAATTAGATGAATAGGTGATTGTAAAAGTGTTTTAAAGGGTTTGCTGGTTTTGCCAGTTATGATTAATTTCAAGCCCTTCGGGAAAACAGTCGTAGTGATACGGCTGTTTTTTTGTTTGTGTTTGTGGCCTGAAACTTTGTTTAGGCTCTTGCCTGGACTGCAATACATCTGCGGAAGGAGATTTTCCGGCCTTTGCGCAACTACTTTGAGGAAAATCGTGCCGGGGCATATAGAAAAAACCTTGTTTTCTTATTTTATGCATTGTTGGTGAAAAAGAGAAGCCTTTGGCAAGCAAGAAAGATGAAATTGCTGTTTTTTTTATATAAAAAATAGATTTGTGTACAATTGTACTATAGAACTGTATGAAAGTGCAACTGAAAACAGGGAAAACACTATAAATTTGCAATCGGAAAAAAGAAAAACAAGCTCCAGAAAACGAATGCTCCGGTTTTATTTGTATAAAAAAGGTCAGTCGGTTTCTGAACGGAAAACAGGTCGCGAAGAGATTTTGCCACAAATGCCGTTTTTATGAGCTACTGCATATAATGAGCCGAGAGCTCTGTTGCTATTATATCGTGAATCGTTTTTTAGATTCATTGTGATAGGGATAAAACATTCTGATAAACTGTAGATTTTTTGTAGCGGGTGATGACGTGATGTCATCACCCGTTGCCGTTGTGTAGGGCAGGTATGGTTTTATGGCAGTTCGTCCCCAAATAAGCCGGTGTGGAAATCAAATCGTAACGTTTGGGAAACTGCTTTTTGCCGGAGTTAATGAATTCGTGGCGGAATAACGGCATGAAGTTGTATGCCATGACTATAAAACTTCCATATTGGCGTTTATCAATCTGATTCCGCCAGTGAGTTGAAGGCTCTGTATTTATAGGAACCCTTTTCTTATTCTATTCCATTAAATAAACGTTTATAAAATCTCCAGTTCTTTCCATTTTCGTAAAGATGGGAAAGAACTGGAGGCTTTTTCTATCTTCCGTTTTTTTATCAGAAACGTGAGTTCAGTATGATTATTTATCCCCGGGCAGAGGTCCTTGTATGCTGTTGCCGCATCACGTTTTCACAATCCTACTGACAGAAAATTCTAAAGTACTGATAGAAATTTCTGTCAGTACTTTAGTTTTTACGAAAGTACTGTATTTGTCGGTGAGCTGCTGGAACAGTGTTTCGGTAGAATCCAGTTGGCGTGGGTCTACCGTGACCTCAAGTCGGATTATCTTGGATGCGTATGCCACCACATGCGTAAGGAGTTTCCCCGCCGCCTGTCCTACACCCCCTTTACCGAGAGACAGACGAAGGGCGGGCTTCAACTTCAGCCGTTCCTGCAGACCTGTACATCGGGTAAATGTTCAGGTATATCCGTCATCGACTCCGCACTGCTTGTATCCTGTCACCCCATTTCCGGAACAAGGTGGAAGAGGGGGCAGGCAGAGCAAGGAGCCTTAATGGTTTCGGGCGGGAAAGAGGCTGTCGCTTGCCGGGGCTGTGGACAAGAAGGGAGCATTCCTTTACGGATTCAGGGCCGTAAGTCGGTTGCCGCTGTCGCAGCTGTCCGGATGATTCCCTTGACGGCCTGTCCGCTATGTGTATCTGGCTTTACTTTTGATATCCAGGGTGAAACTGACCAGTTGGAAAATACAGAGGCTTGTCCATATCGAAATGCCGGAAATCAGAAGCAGATTCAGATGTGAGCGTAACAGGTCCGGCAGCAGCAGATGCCCTTCGGCGGAGAAAATCTGGGGTGAGGGCAACTGCCAGCCGCCGGTCGACAGAAGGGCGCAGCTCGTTGCCAGAGCCACGGCAGCAGTTATCCGGAAAATGCGTCTGTTCCTTTTCTCCTGACGTGCACGTATCTGTTTGACCGCTTCCATCTCGGCTAATTTTTTCTGGAGTTGCTGCATGAAAACTTCGCTGCTGCCCAGTTCCGGCCGGTAGGCGGCAAAAAGTTCTTTCAGAATGTCATCTTTCATGGGGTGATTCTTTTTTTCAGTTGTTCTCTTCCTCTTGACAATTGTTTCCTGACGGCTTCAGCATGGCAGCCGGTGATCTGGGCAATTTCCTTGATGGAGTAGCCTTTCAGATAGAAAAGCAGCAGGGCCGTGCGTTCCTTTACCGGTAATGTGGCAATGGCGGCATAGAGTTCCTGATGGTCGAAAGTGCGGTCGGCGGCAAAGGTGGAGTCGGGTTGCCGTTCTGCCTCTTCCAGTTCCTCATGGTACCGGTGTGCCTTTTTCCTGTCCAGAAAAGTGTTGTGGGCAATTTTGTAGAGCCATGCGGTGAATTTTCCTTCATCCCGGTAGCGTTCCGAAGACAGATAGGCCTTGACGAGCGTATCCTGTGCGATGTCGTCGGCTTCTTCGCGGTTGCCGCAGCAGAGCGCAAGCAGGAATCGTCTCAACTGTTCCTGCTCCTGCTCCACGTATCTGATAAACTGTTCCCGGGTCACGGCTGTGTCTTGTTTTCCTGTTGTTCCGCTTTCAGTTCCTGAGCCAGGTAACGTTTACTGATGAAGAAGACCAGGAAGAACGCCAGTCCCGTCAGGATGAGTAGGGCACTGCCCAGATAGTACATGTGCAAAAGGGAAGCGGAAACTCCTCCTTTATAGTCGGCCAGTAGGGCAAAGACCAGCAGGGGCAGCCCTATGACGAGACTCACACTGCCCCATATCAGTTTTTGGAGCAGGCTTCTTTTCAGTGATTTCCTTGGCGTGGCCCGTTCCAGTTTCTTCAGCAGTTCTTCCACATCGGTATCCGGGTTCTTCTCCAGAACGGCTGTGATGATTTCGGTTCGTTTGTTGTCCGCGTTTATCTTTTTTCTGGCGATGCTCCGCACCAGGAAGATGGGGAGAATGACGCAGAGGCCAATCAGCAGCAGAATCATCAGGATGTAGAGAAGGGTGACGGAGAAGAGCGATTGCTCAATCATGGATGAGAAATAATTTTCCATACATTGGGGTTCTTTGAAAGTTAATAAAATGCTTTGTCGCGTAGCTGGTCTGTCTCCGGCAGCAGGTTGTCCGGGAGACGTACCGTTGGGGAGCCGGAGGGCAGGCCTTGCTGGAGTATACTCATCTTAATAACGAAAAGAAGCGGCAAAATGTGACGTGTGACTGGGCTGAAGGGAGAAAAAAAGTGGGTCGGTTGTAAAAAAGTGAGTGCGGTGCGGAAGCGCCGGCCAGAGAAAACAGGCAGCATCCGGGCTGTCGTCCGTGGCAAAAAAAGAGGCTCCGATGCCGGAGCACCGGGGCCAGTGAAAGCTTAATGAGGGGATGGCAAGAGGACTTGCCGGGGAGAGGTCACTCCTTCAGTTGGTCGATTTCCCGCAGGAGTTCATCATTTGTGCGTTGCATTTTCTTGAAAACAAGGTAGGCGATGACGGCGCCTGCGAGCGCACCGATACCGATGCCGATGCCCATGGCGACGGCATACGCCGGATTGTCCGGCTGGTAACTGATGATTTCAAAGAAGAAGACCAGCACCCAGACTATGCTGATGGGGATTTCTGCGAGAATGAGCTGTGTGCGTCTTTGTTTCATCTTGACCAGCAGTTGGCGCGAGGTGAGCAAATCCTTTTCCAGCCACCCTTTTCCCCGTATGTGGTTGATGACGGTATCGAAATAGAGTTCCAGGACACAAAGCAACAGGGTAAGGACCAGAAATGTCAGGGAAATCATTCCCCTCTGGTAAAAGTAGTAATACAGCAGGGCGGCGAGGGGGAAGAACAGAGCGATTTTCAGGTAAACATACTTTGCAATCCATTTCATCCTGTTTCCGATGACGGTTTTCAGCAACTTGTCGTTGTTGATGGGCTGGGATTCGAGCCTTTGGGTGAGCAGGGCGAATTGCTGTTTCAATTCGTCCATATGGTTGATGTTCTCTTTTTCCATATTAGCGGTAGCTTTAGTCGTGCATATTTTTGAGCTGTTCTCTGATTCGGGCCAGTTTTACGGATACATTCTTGGCCGTGATGCCTACAATCCCGCCGATTTCGTCGTATGGCAGATTTTCCAGCCACAGCAGGATGATGGCCTTGTCGAAAGGGTCCAACTGGTTGATGCGGCGATAGAGGGCCTGGATTTGTCTGGACTTGTGGTCCGTCTCTTCGTACAGGTCGATGTCCATGGTCAGGGGAACCGTGTTCCTGCGCTTCTTTTTCCGGTCGAAAGAGATGCAGGTGTTCAGGCTGACCCGGTAAATCCAGGTTTTGATGTCGCTCTTTTGTGCGAAACTGTCGAATCCGTTCCAAAGGTGGATGGATACTTCCTGATACAGGTCGTTCACCTCGTCCTTGTCCTTTGAGAACATGAAGCAGACGGTATATATGGTTGTCCGGTGGGTGTGCAGCATCCGGGCAAACTCCGTCTCTTTTTCACTTTTCCGGTTCATAGTCTTTTTCCTTGATGGTTTGCGAAGCCTCTGCTGTGCCTGTTGCGGGCAGACACGGCGGATGCCCGTTTTTTCGGATTATCTGACCGCCTCTACCTTGTATCCCTCGTTTCGCAGCAGTTGCAGGAGGCCCCGCTGGCCCGTCAGGTGTCCGCTGCCTACGGCAAAGAGCGTGGATTTCTGTTTCATGATGGCCGGCATGGCCTGGGCCCAGTTGCTGTTGCGCCCGTAAATCAGTGCCTCTTCTTCTTCGGGGAGTGCATCGCAGGCATTACCCATTTTCTCCGTGATGACCTTTTCCAGCACATCCAGTTTCTGCTGCATATAGGCGGCTGTCATTTTCACGGTTTGCTGTTCCATCAAGTCGAGATGCTGAATCGAGCAGTAAAGTTGTTCTGCCTGTCGCTTCAGGCTTTGGCTGCCGAAGAGGATGCCCATCTGGAAGTCCATCGTTTCCAGTCCGCCGACGGCTTTTCCCATTTTCCTGGCCTCTGCCTGTACCCAACTGTCCAACTGTTGCTTCGGGTCGAATCCCTGAACCGTTTTCATGGCCAGCAGCGCACTGATTTGTGTGGAAAGAAACGCGGGTCTGATGTTGTCGAACATTTTCAGGTCGGCTCCCATCAGCGTTTTGACCGTGGTGGCCAGGCTGTCATATTGCGCCGGCGTGAAGAGTGTGTGCAGGGTGGTGTCGCCTGGCAGCAGAATGGCCTGTTGCATCTTCTGCAGATTGGCCGCTTGGGTCATGTCTTCTATTACGATTTCCCCATACACCTGCTCCACCTGGTTCAGCGCCTGCCTGAATCCGGCTATGCTGTCGGTGATGGACAGCGGAGCCAGGTGGTGTGTGCCAAAGACGTACGAGGGTTTCGGCAAATCCTTTCCGGAGATTTTCCACAACAGTTGGGCATTGGCGCCCAGGGTGATGCACAGCAGCATCAGCAGCATTGAAATCTTTTTCATAAACGTAAGAATTAAATGGTTTATGCCTGTTAGACGCGCGGTCCGCTGATTTACTACAGAAAAATGCGATTTTTTTCTGTCCCAAATCCATTTTTAATATATACGTCCGTGTAAGTTTTTGTGAATCAGTTGTTCGGAAGGTTGGCGCTGACAATATTTTTTAGGGAATGATGGCCGTATAGACGGCGGTTGCTCATGGCATTCCTTATGGAAACAGAAAGTAAAATTACGGAAACCGTTTGTTTTCTTGCTGAAATCAGCAAGAATTTTGATAAGAATGCGGAACAGAAACCTCTGTTCCTGATTTTCAGAAAAGGCAAGGCCCGTTCTGCCCCGTTTCCGCTCGCGGACAGTCGTTATTTGCCGGGGAAGCATTGGATATCTGCGGTGAATGTGCCTTGCATTCGGAAGAGGGCAGGCGGAAATGGAATGTGGAAAACCCTTGGAGAAAACGGAGAACGGCAACTCTTGTTTCAGGTGGATGGTTCGCCTAAACGTTTTTAATGTCTCGTCCTGAAAAAATCGGAAGGCCTGGGAAAAGAAGGTGTAAACGGTGATTGTGGTGAATAGGGCGAATATTCGTCAGGTTCAACCAATCCATCGCAAACATAAATGTAACGGGGCCGCACTCATGGATTGAGGCGCCCCATTACATTTCTTGAAAATATTTATTGCAGACTCCATTTGCCCTGCAGTGCGATGACCGTAGCAGGTCCGTTGAACTGGACAGAGCTAACGTCAATAATGCACATGTTGCGCTGGTCGTCCTGTTCCACTTTTACCGTTTGGTTGCCCTGAAGCGTATTGGCCTTGACTTTTCCTTTCTTAAAGCTGCAGGGCAGTTCTATTTTACCGTTTTCCGGCTTGCCATACATGATGAGAAATAGTCTGTCATTTCCCTTACGGGTAATCCGGCCCCATTCAAATTCTTTGTCAAAGGGGTTTGCACGTGTTCCATAGATGGCTTCTCCGTTGATTTTCATCCATTTCCCGATTTCCTTGAAAAGCCGGATGCTTTCTTCCGGAATCGAACCGTCACTCTTAGGACCGATATTCAGCAGAAAATTGCCTCCCCGGCTGACAACATCAATCAACTCGTGTATCAACTCTTCCGAAGTTTTCCATTTCTGATTGTCGGCGGAATATCCCCATGTTCCGTTCAGCGTCTGGCAGGCTTCCCAGTCTCCATCTATACCGGTGGCAGGAATATGATGTTCGGCCGTTGAATAGTCACCTTTCCAGGTTGGAGTCACCTTGATGCCTCCTTCGCTCAGGTGATTGTCTGAATGATAAAGACGGTTGTTCTGAATAGCATTGGGGTATTTGTCGAATAAGGCCTTCATGAGGCGGGTTGCTCCCCAAGCGTGGTCGCCCTGAAATTTGGGCTGGCTGAAATCCCACCACACCAGGTCCACTTTATATTGGTTGATTAATTCATTGAAAGTGTTGAACAGGTATTCTTTATATTTTTCGTGGTTGCCGAAATGGCGTTTTCCCTGTTTTTCAGCTTTGTAGTTTCCGGCAGGATAGGGGATACCCGATCCGCTGGGATCATAGTCAGGATGGTTCCAGTCCAGCAGGGACACATAATAGCCGGCTTTCATGTCATACTTCTTGCAGGCTTCAGAATATTCCTTTACAACGTCAATCCCTTTCATCTTCACTACATTAAAGTCATAATTAGGGGTGTTGAACATGTTGAATCCTTCGTGGTGCCTGCTCGTCAGTACCGTGTAGGTGCAACCTGCCTCTTTGGCCAGTTTCACCCATTCCTCGGCCATCCCGCTTTTGGGATTGAAGCGGGGAAGGGCTTCTTTCTTATAGGTATCGAAGTCTGCCCCCGACTGCATTTGAATCCATTCTACGCAGCCTTCATATTTTTTCCCCTGAAATTCTCCAGCAAGTCCTGAATAAAGGCCATAATGGATAAACATTCCGAATTTGCCGTCTCTCCACCATTTCATTCGGGCATCCCGCTGTTTCTTGGTCTCGTGTGGTGCCCCTTCGTTTCCTCTGCGTTCGTCGTATACCAGTTCCTGCAGATAGACGGACTTTACAAAGTCATTAATGGAAGTAGATATTTTTTTATCCTGTAAAGTTCCTGCCATAGATAAACGCTTCACAGCATCCTTCATTTCCAGCTGTTCCTTGAGCGTACTTTCATAATTGTTCTTGAGTTCTTTCGGACAGGTAGGGTAGGTCAGTTGTAATACCTTTTGGAGGTCCGGGTCACTCTTGCATTTATCCTGCAGTTCTGCCAATATCTTTTGGGTTTGCTTCCAGTCAGCGGCAGAGTGCATCTCATTGAAAGCACGGGTTGCAGTAGCATAAATGTTGCACAATTTCTTAAAATGGTCAGGAAGAATGTCCGTACCCCAGCAGAAGCTGGATAAGGCAAGCATGATGCCTATTAAAAATGTTTTTCTCATAGCTTCATTTATTTTATTGATTATAAGCGGTAAAAAGATTATATTTTATTCTGTCTTCAGATTTTGCACACGTGTGCATAACAAAGGTATACATATTTTTTATATTTGCAAAATATAAAGCAAGAATAAAATATTTGCGAATTCGGGATGGACAGAGGATAAAAAGGGTAGCAGGCAGCACGTCCGGTTTTGTTGGCAGCAGGCGGAGCCGGATGTTGCACCATATATGCCTCTACCCGGATGGTTGTGTGCAGGTCCAGCAAGTCCGGTGCGGGTGTAACTGCGCAGCGGAATGTGCCGTCAGGGCTGCTGCTGACGTGCTTGAAACCTGGGCTAAAGGTTGCGTATGCGGTCGTCGAACTCTTTTGCGCCGCCTTTCATGCCGAATACCTTCTGTAGCAGGCGGGCCCTCGCGTTGGTGACCGATTGTGACGACATGCCCGTCAGTACGGCAATTTCCGTAGGTATGAAGCGCAGTCGTGTCAATATGATTACATTGATTTCGTTGGGTGAGAGGTTGGAGTGGTTGGCAAACAGTGTACACAGGTTGCTGTCGTAGCGGTTGGTCAGCTGATGCAGTGCGTTCCAGTCCTGTGGTTCGGCCATGCGGCCGGCAGAAGCCAGGCGGTGGAGCGCATACACGCGGTCGTCGTTGATCAGCCGGTCTTCCATGTCCCACTGTTCCGGCTTCCGGCGGTCGTTCTGGTATGAGGCCAGTTGCGCCTGCATCTTCTCCATTTCGTGCGTCTTTTCTTCTATCAGCCTGATGTCCTTTTCCCTTGCCTGCTGCAATTCTTCGAGTCGCAGTTTGAGGTCGCGGTAGTTCTCCAGGTCGCGCGTGTAGCCGGAATTGAGTTCCTTGAGCGTCAGGTTCTGCCTGTTTATCACACGTCCGTAGTGTCCTATTTTTCGCCGGTGATAGACGATGAGCCATGCCATCACTATCATCAGCACGACCGCTGCGCCGCCCGTACGCATCAATCTTGCGTGGTAGAGGCGTTCGTCGCGTTTGTTGTCGTAATGGTTTTGCAGTTCGACAAGCGAGCTTGCCGTTTCGAGAGGAATGTCGTTGTCATACACGTTGTTGAGTTTGTCGCTCAGAAACAGCAGCGCCTTGTCGTCGCCTCTTGTGCGTGCCAGGGCGATGAGTTTTTTCAGTGCGTTCTTGCTGATGTCCGGTGTGTCGGAGCCGGCAGCGTCGTACCACATGAGCTCGGCCTTCTGCATGTCGCCCGCCGCAGCGTAGATATCGCCCAGACGGAGCGACGCCATGCGGTCAGGACAGCCCATATAGGCCATCGTGAGCAGCTGGAGGGCGCGGGCCGTATCGCCACGGTTCATGTGGTAGCAGCCTAAATTGGTGCGTATGAGTGCCTGCACCTTCGGCCCGGCTTTTTCAAGCAGCGGCCGGCAGTGGTTCATACAGACCATGAAACTGTCGGTGCGGTTGATTCGCAGATATTCCGTTGCCATGTCGTTCCATGCACGTGCCACGTGGTCAATGCTTCCGGTGCGTTGCGCCGCGTCGAGTTCCATGTGCCGGTATTTCATCACCAGGTCGTGGTGCCTCGTCAGTGTGTTCATCATGGCCAGCACCGCTGCCAGCCTGAATTCGAGGAAGCTGTCATCCGTACCGGCCGCCACCTCCTCTGCCGTTTTGGCCAGTAGCATGGCGCCCTGCAAGTCGCGGTTGTCATATCTGCACAGGGCCGTCTGCACCAGTGCCCTTGCCCTGCGCCGCCTGTCGCCGCACTGGTGGAAGTGTTCCGCGCTGCGGTTTATGTATTCGCTGTTTGCCAGAGTCACCCCGAGGTCGTGCACCGCTTCGGTATAGACCAACTCGTAGAGAGCGCTGTCGCCCTGGCTGGTGCAGAGGCTGTCCTTGCGGCCGTCGAGCAGTGTCAGCGCGCCGTGAGGATTCGTGTCGGTCATGCTCTCGGCGCGCATGATGGTGCTGTTGTACGTTTCCTGCCGCGTGCACGCCGCCACAGCCATGAGTATGGCCGTGGCGAGGAGTGTTAGCATTGTGCCGGTACGGTTCATTCTTATTTTTTTAATTTGTAGTAGACGGGGAATACGTATCTCACTCTCACATTCTTGCCTTTTATGGTTCCGGGTTTCCACTTCGGCATCTTTTTCAGCGCCTCAATGGCAGCCGCGTCGAGTGTCGGAGTCGCGTGTTGCTGTATCTTGAAGTTGGAGGCCGAACCGTCTTTTTCGACCACAAAGGCCACAATGACTTTTCCTTGTTCTCCGCGTTTCTCTGCCTCTTTGGGATAGTAAAGCTCTTTTTGGATGAACTTCAGCAGGGCCTGATAACCGCCCGGGAATTCCGGCATGACTTCGCTTTTGTCGTATACTTTTTCTTCGTTCTCTTTTACCGTTTGGGCAGTGGCCGTCGAAATCATCATTATTGTGGCCAATACCATCATAAGAAATCTTTTCATGTTCATGATGCATTCGTTTTTTAAGGTTAAACATTCTTTATGCAGTCGAATGACTGGTGTCTTGTCCGGACACTGCAAAATTAAGGTGAAAGGTTAGGAAGGCCCAAATGATTCGTTACACGAGATTACACCATGCGGCTGTTGTGTAATCATTTTTATTTCAGGAGAGGAACAAAGCGGGCCGCCTGAAATTCATCTGCCTTTACCGGACTGTTTCCCATTGTGTCCAGGCAGGGATACTTGCGCTGCGTTCACGGCCCGTTCCTTTTCCGGAAACAAGCCGAGGACATTGGGGCGTATAGGCCGGCAAGCCGGTGCTGCAAGTGCTCTTTTGGAAAAGATGATTCCGAGTTCACGTAGGCGAACTCACATTATACTATTATATATATTGATAAACTCACGCGCTGCCCCGTTCCAGCAGCTGTAAAGGCAAGACAATATCTTCCTTGATATTCTCCCCGGACTCGATTTCACGCAGCAGCAGATTCAGCATCGATTCCGACAGGAGATTTATTGAAGGGGATAAGGTGGTGAGCTCCGGGTCGCATACCAGTCCCATGGGATTGTCGTCAAATCCCGCGACAGCCACCTCTGCCGGGATAGAGACACCCTGTTCCTTCAAATACCTGATGACGCCGATGGCCACCTCATCGTTGATGCACACAATCGCGTCTGGTTTGTCCGGCGAATTGAAGAGAACGGCAGCGGATTCATACCCGTCGGCAATGAAAATCTGTTCGGCAGAAATACATTTCTCATAAGAGAGGCCGGCTTCACGGACTGATTGGAAATAAGCTGTCAGCCTGTCTTCAAAGATTTTCGTATAGCCGTCATACGAGATATATGCGATTTTCCTTTTCCCCATCCTCACCAGTTTGTTTACAACCTGTTTCATTGCGTTTCCGTTGTCCAGCACAATGGTAGAGCAGACCGTCTCTTTCGGGACGCGGTCAAAATAAACCAGCGGAATGTTCTCCTCGGTCAGTCTGTCGAAATGCTCGGTAGAGGCCGTTCGCAAGCCGACAGAGGCGGCCACACCTGCGACGCGCAGACTAATCAGGGAGTTGATGATATCCTTTTCTACATTGGGGTCATCATTCGACTGAAAAATCATAATCATGAAGCCTTTTTCCCGGGCCATTTCGGTGATCATCGAAATAATTCTGGAGAAGAAGTGGTGCTTCAGGTCGGGTATGATGAAAGAAATTACTTTTGTCTTGCCGTTCCGGAAATTCTGTGCCAGAATATTAGGGGTATACCCCATGTCCTTGGCCGCCTGCAAAATCAACTCCCTGGTTTTCTCATTGACCTTTGCACTTCCCTGCAATGCACGCGACACCGTGGCATGATGTATTCCCAGCTTCTTTGCAATATCTTTTATGGTAACTTCTTTTTTCATATCCTAATCACGAGTTGCACACTTCAGCCAGAACCGGAGAAAAGTTGCTGATTCCGTAGAAAGAGGGATTCCCGGAGGGGCCTGTCTGTTAAGACTCGCATAGCAATCCGGTAACGAAAAACAGCGACTTACGCATCTCCGTAAATCGCTGATTCTTAATGTGGACCAGCCAGGGCTTGAACCTGGGACCTCCAGATTATGAGTCTGTTGCTCTAACCAACTGAGCTACAAGTCCGGCGGAATTCTTTTTTATTCCGGTGCAAAAATACGTCTTTTTTGCATATCTGCCAAAAAAATGGGGAGAAAAATGCGGGAGAAGGGCGGAGGGCGCGTTGGGAGCGCTTGCGGGAAAGATGGGCGTGGGGATGCCGGTGCCGGCTTCCTGCCGGAGATGGCGGGCGGAGAGCCGGGGAGGCGTAACGGGCGGACTTTGCGGCGGCGTGGAGGTCAGGAAACCGGTGTGCGGCGGAAAAACTTCAGGAAGAAAAGAATCTGATAGTCAATGGCGTTGTTCCAGTAGCTGACGTTGTGCTGTCCCGGCCGCAGGATGAAGTCGTGGTCGATTTTGCGGGCCAGGAGGGCCTGGTGCACGGCTTTGTTCACTTCCAGGAAGAAATCGCCGAGTCCGCAGTCGATGATAATGGCCAGGTCGCCGTTTTCGATTTTTCCCAGCTGGTTGATGACGGTGTGCTCGTCCCATACGTCGGGATGACGGCTGCGCTCGCCCAGATACTTTTTCATGTTCCAGCTGTCGGGGAAGGGGCGGATGTCGAGTCCGCCGCTCATGCTGCCGCAGGCGCCGAAGACGTCCTTGTGGCGGATGGCCAGCCAGAGGGCACCGTGCCCGCCCATGCTGAGTCCGGCTATGGCGCGGTGGTTGCGGTCGGGGCAGGTGGGGTAGAGGCTGTCAATGTGGTGCACGAGTTCCTTGGCCACGAAGGTTTCGTAGCGCGAACTTTTGATGACGGGGCTGTCCCAGTACCAGCTGTCGGCACCGTCGGGGCACACAATGATGAGGCCCTCGCGGTCGGCCGTTTGCGGCAGACTGGGCTGGATGATGCTCCACGACTTGAAGTTGCCGCCGTGTCCGTGGAGCAGATAGAGCACAGGGCAGCGCGGGGCTTCGGCCGCTCTGTCGGGGCGGATGACGAGTACGCTGATGTGCTTGTCCATGCCGGGACTGTAGACGGCCAGTGTGTCGGTGTGGGCGGCTTGTGCACGGGGCGTCAGCAGGAGAAAGAGGGTGCAGAAGAGAGTGAGTGCCAGTGGTTTCATGTATTTTTCTTTTGGGGTTTAAGGGTGGCCGTGGAGGGGAAAAACCGGGGGAGCCGGCCGGTGCGAAAGGGCGGCCGGTGCAAAGGCCGGCTACGGCCGGTGTGGGGTCAGGCCAGAATGCTGAGCACGGCTGCCCAGTGGCTCACGGCGCCGGCGAGCACGCAGAGGTGCCAGATGCCGTGGAAGTAGGGCCGGTGGTCGTGGGCAAAGAAGTAGGTGCCGCCGGTATAGAAAAGCCCTTCGGCCAGAATGAGCAGCAGGGAGGTGGCGGTGAGGTTCCGGCAGACGGGCACGGCAATGAAGACGACCGACCATCCCATGAGCAGATAGAGCAGGAGGGAAAGGCGCGGATATTTGCCGATGGCGGCAATCTTGTAGCAGGCGCCGGCAATCACGGCCGCCCACAGCAGACCGAATACGGTCCAGCCCAGGGCACCGCCCACCACGCCGATGCAGATGGGGGTGTAGGAGGCGGCTATCATGACGTAGATGCCGATGTGGTCGAAGATGCGGAGCCAGTGCTTGCCTTTGCCGGGGAGCCACCAGTGGTAGAGGGTGCTGGCGGCAAACATGAGCAGCATGCCGCTGGTGAAGAAGGTGACTCCGAAGGCATGCTGCCAGCCGGCACGATAGCCCAGCCGGAGAATGATCCAGGCCATTCCCAGGGTGAAGGCCACGCCACCCAGGTGGGTCAGCGTGTTGAAGATTTCTTCGCCGGAGCGTTTTGCGATAGCTGTTGACATGACAGGGCAAAGATACGGATTTGCGGGCAGCCCGTGCTTTTTTTCTGCCGGAAAAATTGTGTTTTTCCTTACCGCAGTGCGAAGCCGGGGTAAGCAAAGGACCGGCAGCGGGCGGAGAGGGCCGGAACGGGGAGGAAGATTTATGAAAGTTTAACTTATAGTGCCGGTGCTGGCCCGTTGTGAACGGACCGCCGGGCGGCCGGGAGGAACACTTCGGGCGAGGGTGAAAACTGTCGGGCCGACAGAAATTCGGCCGGGCCGGACCGGATTTTCTGT